>OBWZ01000534.1_pt1 | contig 10648 bp, 11 predicted proteins | sample 1476561 | NCBI WGS metagenome assembly OBWZ01 (sample SAMEA2580138, study PRJEB22360) | human gut metagenome | biome: human gut; feature: human-associated habitat; material: faeces | place: Denmark | collected 2008/2010 | reverse complement strand
GATCATGCCCGAAGAGAACCGCCGCGGCGATCGTGGCCGCTGGGGTCGCCGCGGCGATCGTGGCATCGCTCCCGCTGCTATACTCGGTTGTTATCGGCCTGCTCGCGGGGTTCATCGTCGGCCTCAAGATGACCTTCGGCGAATCCTCGGGCCCTTGGAAGGTGCACGACCGCGCCTTCAACGTGAACCGATCTCACCGCGAGACCGCCGAGCGGGGCGGAGGGGACGAGCGCCGTGCCCGCCGACTCACAGGCGATGCGGCCCCCGATGTGATCTCAGTCACGGAGAAGAAGTGTGATGCGAATGGAAACGCGAGGTAGAACATATGGCAGACCGTATAGAACATGATCTCACTGCCGAGGAGGTCGAGCAGCTGAAGCGCATCGAGGACAACAAAGACGCGCTCACAGCCCTGATCGAGGACCTCTCCGGTGCCAGTCGCCGCAAGCGTCAGCTTGCGGCCCACGTCGTCGCCCTCCTCGCCGAGCGCGAGCCCGATCTGCTCGCGCCGCATATGACGCAGCTGATCGACGCCCTCGAGCGTCCCGAGGCCCAGACGCGCTGGGAGATCCTCGACGCCTGCACCCTGCTCGTGGGTGAGCACGCCAAGGAGATCGGCGCTGCATTCCCCGCCGCCGAGGAGGCCTTGTTCGACGAGGATTCTGCGACGCTCAGGCTCGCGGCCTTCCGCATGCTCTCGGCCTGGGGCGCCACCGAGCGCCGCCGCTCCGAGAAGGTCTGGCCCATCCTCGACGAGGCCATCCAGTGCTACCACGGCGACCTCGAGTACCGCGACATGCTCGCATCGCTTTACGATTTCGCCACCGGCAAGATCGACGGCCATGTGGCCGGCGAGCTCGCAGGCCGCCTGCACTTCGACGCAGAGCACGGAAAGGGCGCCTATCTGCGCACCCGTTCCTCCGAGATCTACGAGCTGCTCGTCAAGCGCTTCAAGCTCGACAACCCCCAGAAGCGGGCCAGCACGGTGCAGAAGAGCGACGACGACATCGAGGATGACGAGGAGTAGGAGGGGCCATGTCCCATCAGGTTGTGCTCATTCCGGGTGACGGTATCGGCCCGGAGATCACGGAGGCCATGCGGCGCGTCGTGGAGGCCACCGGCGTCGACATCGCATGGGACGTCCAGCAGGCTGGATCCTGCGTGATGGACGAGTTCGGCACGCCCCTGCCCGAGCACGTGCTCGACGCCGTCGAGCGCACCGGCATCGCCATCAAGGGCCCCATCACAACGCCGGTGGGGACAGGTTTCCGCAGCGTGAACGTCGCCTTGCGCCGTCACTTCGACCTCTACGCCTGCGTGCGCCCCTGCCTCTCGCAACCGGGCGACGGCTCGCGCTATCGTGACATCGACCTCGTCATCGTGCGGGAGAACACCGAGGACCTCTATGCGGGCATCGAGTTCGCCCCGGGCGCTCCCGAGGTGGCAGAGCTTGCATCCCTGGTGGAGCGCTCAGGCCAGGCTCCGTTCCGCGAAGGCTCGGCCATCAGCATCAAGCCCATCTCAGAGGAGGGCTCCCGCCGTATCGTCGAGTACGCCTTCGATTACGCCCGTCGCTGCGGGCGCCGCAAGGTCACCGCGGTCCATAAGGCGAATATCATGAAGGAGACGGACGGCCTCTTCCTGCGGGTCGCCCGCGAGGTGGCCGCGAGCCATCCCGACATCGCCTTCGACGACAAGATCGTCGACGCCGCCTGCATGGGTCTCGTGCAGGACCCGCATCAATTCGACGTGCTGGTGCTGCCGAACCTCTACGGCGACATCGTCTCCGACCTGGGGGCGGGCCTGGTGGGCGGCCTCGGCATGGCGCCGGGTGCGAACATCGGCCGGCACGCCGCGATCTTCGAGGCAACGCACGGATCGGCCCCGGATATCGCCGGCCGCGATATCGCGAACCCCACGGCCGAGATCCTCTCGGCGGCCATGATGCTCGACCACCTGGGGGAGACCAGCGCCGCGGACCGCATGCGCGCTGCGGTGCGCAGCGTCCTCGCCGCGGGCGAGCAGGTGACCGGCGATGTGCGCCGCGCCCTCACGGGCTCCACCGAGGGGGCTGTCGGCACGCAGGCGTTCGCAGACGCGGTGATCAGCCACCTGGCCTAACAAACGCTTGAGATCGCATTGAGGATGCGCCGCTCGCGCCGACCCATTCGGGTGCCGCCGCGTGCGGTGCATCTGCTTGCGCGTCCCTCCCTGCTCCATGACGGGTTTCTTGAGAATAAGAAAGACCTAATGGGATGCATACCATCGAACGTCGTATGCTAGATGCGCTTATTCGCCATGAATCAAGGAGCTACGAGCATGGGTTTCATTCAAAAGAAGGATGAGGAGAAAGACGTCATAGAGGGCGTCGAGATCATCGGACGCGGCGAGGGCCCCAACGGTGTCGACGAGAACCCGGTCGTCATCGTTCCCGGTGAGTCTGCGGAGGACATCGCGGCCGGTACCACCGCCGAGGCCGCCGCCGCGGACGCTGAGGCCCAGGCGCTCGAGGACGCCGCCGACGCCTCTCTGATGGAGGGGATTCAGTCGGCCGACGCGGACGACGATGATGAGGACGAAGACGACGAGGATGACCCTGTCGCAGATGATCCGACGACCCCCGGAGGCCCCATCGACGTCGAGCCCCCGCATGGCGGAGCCAACTTCGATGCCCTGCAGCCTGGGCGCAACCGTCGTCTGCTCTTTGGCGCCCTTGCCGCTGCCGTCATCATCATCGTGGCACTCTGCGGCTACTTCATCGGCCGCGGGGGCTTCGGGGTCCAGGGCGCGAGTGGCGCCACCGTCTCCGAGGACCAGCTTGACACGGTGATCGCCAGCTGGTCGTACAACGGCCAGGACCACAAGCTCACCGTCCGCGATGCCATCGAAGACCAGTCCTCGCTCGACAGCGCCAAAGACAGCGACGGAAACTACCGGGTCCCCTCTGCAGAGACCGTCCTCGCGTACGCCCGCAACCGGATCCTGGTGTCCGAGGCGGAGGCCCGCAACCTCACCGTTTCCGATGACGAGGCCACGCAGTACGCCGAGGACCACATCGGCACCTCCGACTACTCAACGCTCGCCACGCAGTACTGTATCACCGAGGACCAGGCGAAGCGCATCGTGAAGGAGAATGCGCTCATCTCCAAGCTCTATGCCGAGGTCGTGCCCGATAGCTCCACGAGCACCACGGCGCCTACGGCCCCGGCCGAGCCCGAGAACGGGGACACCTCGACCGCTTCCAAGGATTACGCCGACTACATCATCAAGCTCGCCGGCGATGAGTGGGATTCTTCCAAGGGCACTTGGGCGCGTGAAGACGGCCCGTATTACAGCGCCCTGAAGGATGAGCAGTTCACGGCCGATTCCGCTACGTACGCCCAGGCGCAGGCTGCATACTACGTGGCCTATCAGCAGTACTCTCAGCAGGCGCAGAGCGGCCAGAGCACCTGGAGCACGTTCGTGAACGGTCTCTATGCGAAGGCTTCCGTGGATCTCTACGGACTGTACATGTGAGTTTGAGTTCTGCGGCGCGCGGACCGAGGTCTTGCACGCCGCATGCTTGATGCGCGCGGGCGCTCGTGGGGCGCCCGATGTTGCCCGTGAGGTGCACCTGCCTGCGTACCCATGCGCAGGCAAGCAGCTTGAGGAGGTGCCCGCGCGCGCTGGTGGAGAAGCCATTGCAGCGCCTGTGCGTTTCACGGCTTTGAGGAGGTGCCCTGCGCATGTCGGCGAAACCCTTCCTGCGCGCGGCCATATGAAAAGCGCTCGTGTGCCCGCGATGTGCTAGAGGGGGCGCCTGTCGAGTCAGAGCGGCGCCGGTGCGGCGAATTGCGCGAAAGACATCTTGCGTCGGTGGCGGTTTCCACGTACTATTAACAGCCGCCGGTGTTCGCACCGGAGATGCGCCAGCATAGCTCAGTTGGTAGAGCACCGCTCTCGTAAAGCGGGGGTCATCGGTTCGAGTCCGATTGCTGGCTCCATAAGATCGCAGGTCAGGGGGCTTCCGCCCCCTGATTCTTTTCATATCCAATCTCTCAAGAATGAGCAGGGCAGCGGATCCGCGTTAGGACGCTCTCCATAGGGTATCCCGTCTTCCCTGCAGGCTTACGGCGTCAGCGAAGTCGGAGGTCCTTCGACCGCTCGAATTGCATTATTGCGAGCTATGAATAGACTGCTGGCGGCACGCAGAGTAGGAATGCAAAAACGCCTGTTCAATCATGGTGCATTTTTGCGAGATATGCACAACGGGGTTCATATCTCGACCTTTTTCTGGTGAAATCTATGCATAGCTCAACAAAATGCAAAAACGAGCGCCACTGTATGGGGGTGCAGGGCTGCACCCGGTATCGGGGCGCGCGGGTAGGCCACATGCTCTGGGCGGTTGCCTGCCACTTGGGCAGGGGGGTCCTGACGCGGGACCCGGGTCTGCGGACCACGGCTTGTCTCCCACACGGACAAGGAGTTGCGCATTGAGCAGACCACCGAGGATGCATATAGACCACTTCACAGAGTTCAAACGAAAGATCTGACTGAAAACTGACAGCAGCCCTTTGTCGATCATCGAAATATTGAGGCGCAATAATCAAGTTGTGCGCGTCTGAATATCACGAAATAACAGGTACATGCTATAGTGCTGTCGTGAACGGTCGGATTTCCCCGATAAATGGTAACGCAAACATCTCTTGGTATCTGTGAATTGACCCGAGGGGCGCTTCTGCTACCATCTGATAAAACTGATCACGTGGTTACTACCAGTTGCGGGAAAAACCGCAGCGCCAAAGGAAGGGGTGACGGGAATGATCGGATTCATCCTCACCGGTCACGGCCAGTTTGCAAACGGTCTGAAAAGCGCCATCGATATGGTTGCGGGCGATCAGCCCGCGTTTGAGATCGTTCCCTTCGAGGGGTCGGCGGCGGCCAGCTACGGCGACGACCTCCGCGCGGCCATCACCGCCATGCGCGCCGAGTGCGAGGGCGTCATCGTCTTCGTCGACCTCCTGGGCGGAACGCCGTTCAACCAGTCCATGATGATCGCCGGCGATATCGACAACGTCGAGATCGTCACGGGAACCAACCTCCCCATGCTCATCGAGCTCCTGCTCACGCGCTCCGGTGCCTCGGGTCTCGCCGACCTCGCCGAACAGGCTGTCGGCGTCGGCCAGGCGGGGGTCACGCACAAGAGCCTCGCCTCGCTCGCAGACGACGCCGAGGATGACTTCGACGAGGACGGCATCTAATGGCCGAGCTCGGTCCCAACATCCTCGCCTCCTCCATCGTCCTGCTCGCCCTGCTCGTCTTGTTGGGCGTTGCCTACACCATCTGGTCGCAGATCACGATGCGCAAGAAGCGCGCCTACTTCAAGGAGCTGCACACCAAGCTCGCCCCCGGCCAGGAGGTCATGTTCGGCGGCGGCATCTACGGCACGGTGAAGACGGTCCTCGAAGACCGGGTCATCGTCGCAGTCCGCTCCGGCGCCGAGATCGAGGTATCGCGGTACGCCATCCAGCAGATCGACCGATAGCTTCACATTCCCCAACGTTTATCAGCCAGTTTTACGGTGTCCACAAACAAGAAAGGACGTATCGATATGGCAGAGCCCAACATCCTCCTCACCCGCATCGACAACCGCCTGATCCATGGCCAGGTCGCAACCCAGTGGAACTCCACCATCGGGGCGAACCTCATCCTCGTCGCCAACGACGAGGTCTCTGAGAACACCATGCGTCAGAACCTCATGAAGATGGCCGCGCCCGCCGGCGTCGCCACCCGCTTCTTCTCGCTTCAGAAGACCATCGACATCATCGGTAAGGCCTCCCCGAAGCAGAAGATCTTCATCGTGGCCGAAACCCCCCAGGACGTGCTCACGCTCGTCAAGGGCGGCGTGCCTATAAAAAAGGTGAACATCGGCAACATGCACATGTCAGATGGTAAGCGGCAGGTCGCCACCACCGTGGCGGTCGACGACGCCGATGTCGCCGCTTTCCGCGAGCTGCAGGAAATGGGGGTGGAGCTGGAGATCAGGCGTGTTCCGAGCACGCCGGTGGAGGATACGGACAAGCTCTTCGCGTGAGGCACAGTGTCCTCGCGGTTCGGCGAACGCCGGCCGCACAGTAGATCCGTTTCGTTTCAAGGAAACACATTGAAAGGAGGAGCAAGATGGAAGCCTCGATTCTCCAGATCGCACTGATCTTCATCGTCACGTTCATCGCGGCCATCGATCAGTTCGACTTCCTCGAGTCGCTGTACCAGCCCATCGTTACCGGTGCTGTGATCGGCATGATCCTGGGCGATCTCCAGACCGGCCTCGTTGTCGGCGGCACCTATCAGCTCATGACGATCGGTAACATGCCGATTGGCGGTGCCCAGCCCCCCAACGCGGTCATCGGTGGCATCATGGCGGCGATCTTCGCCTGCTCGCTCAACATGGAGCCCAACGTTGCCGTGGCCGCTGCCATCCCGTTTGCTCTGCTCGGCCAGTACGGCGTGACCCTGTTCTTCACCCTGCGCGCCCCGCTCCTCGAGCAGTTCCGCTCCGCGGCGGTGAGCGCCGATCCCAAGCAGGTCACCCTGTGGACGGTCATCTCCGAGATCGTTCTCGGCCTGATCTTCGCCGTCATCGTGACCCTCTTCTTCATCGGCGGCCAGGCCTTCGGCCAGCAGATCGTCGACGCGATCCCCGAGTGGCTGAACATCGGCCTCTCCGCGTCCGGTGGCATGATGCGCTTCGTCGGCTTCGCCATCCTGCTGAAGATCATGATGAACCGCGATATGTGGGCCTTCTTCTTCATGGGCTTCGGCCTCGCCTGCATCATCTCGGCCATTCCGGCGCTCGCAACGCCTGCCCTGCTCATCCTTGCCTTCATCGGCTTCGGTATCGCCTTCTGGGATTTCCAGCAGCAGACCGAGCTGAAGGGCGCTCTTGCTGACGGAGGTGACATGGAAGATGGCATCTAATGAATTCGTCGTACCCGAGCGTTACGAGGATCTGACCCCTGCCCCGCAGGTTGATCAGGCCACGCTCAACCGCATGGCGCTCCGCTCCTGCTTCCTGCAGTCCTCGTTCAACTACGAGACCATGCAGTCCGGCGGCTGGCTCTTCGCCATGCTTCCCGGCCTTGAGAAGGTCCACACGAACAAGCGGGACCTCGCGGCGTCGATGTACCACAACCTGGACTTCATCAACACGCACCCGTTCCTCGTGACCTTCGTCATGGGCATCGTGCTCTCCCTTGAGCAGAACAAGGTCGACACCCAGACCATCCGCGCCGTCCGCATCTCCGCGGCCTCGCCGCTCGGCGGTATCGGCGACGCCCTGTTCTGGCTGACGCTCGTGCCCATCACGGCCGGCATCACCTCGAACATGGCGATCCAGTGCAACGCGGCTGCGCCGATCATCTTCCTGGTGGTCTTCAACATCGCTCAGTTCGCGCTGCGCTTCGGCCTCATGAACTGGGCCTACAAGCTCGGCACCACGGCTATCGACTCGCTCACGGCCAACATGCAGTCCTTCACCCGCGCCGCCTCCATCATGGGCGTCTTCATCGTGGGCTGCCTGACCGTCACCATGGGCGGCACACAGATCAACCTCACGATCCCGAACGGCACCACCCGCAGCCTCGCTGCGCACACGGTCGTCGTCTCCAACGCGGATGCCAAGAACTTCACCGACCTCGAGGGCATCGACACCGAGTCCGCTGAGGCCGGCGCCATCGCCATGACCGACACCAGCGACAAGGCCCTCACAGCCGCTGACGCCGAGGGCAACCCGGTCGAGACCGGCGTGGTAGACCTGGGCAACGGCATGAGCTCCGTCACCTACGCTGAGGTCACCGAGAGCCCGGTCGAGTTCTCCGTGGCGGACACCCTGGACACGGTGCTGCCCAAGCTCGTCCCGCTGTGCCTCGTGCTGCTGCTGTACTTCCTGTTCGCGAAGCACAACTTCACGCCCATCATGGGCATCGGCCTGATGCTCGCCATCGGCATCCTCGGCTCCGGCCTGGGGATCTGGCCCAGCATCTGGTAAGTTAGACTCGCATCCGGGTGCGCGCCCCGCGCGGTCGCGCGCATCCGGGTCACTGCTTGCATACGCGGCCGCGTGCCCGGTTGACCGGGTGCGTGGCCGCTTTTATCCAACGACGAGGTACACGGAGGAGAATGGTCATGGCGATGGGTGCACGGCGTCAGCCGCTTTACGACCAGCTGGTCGACATCCTCACCGAGAAGATCGAGCACGAGTTCCAGGCAGGTGACCTCCTGCCCTCCGAGCGCGAGCTCTCAGACCGCTACGGCCTCTCCCGCACCACGGTGCGCCTCGCCCTGCAGGAGCTCGAGCGTTTGGGCCTCGTGGTCCGCCAGCACGGCCGCGGCACCTTCGTCGCCGACCGTTCGGCTCAGACCAACCTCACGCAGGCGTACAGCTTCAGCGAGCAGATGCGGAGCCTCGGACGTGTTCCTGAGACCACGATCCTCGAGTTCTCAGAGATCGAAGCCGACAAGAACCAGGCTGAGCGCATGGGCCTGCGCATCGGGGATCGCATCTTCAAGCTCAAGCGCCTTCGCTCTGCCGACGGCATGCCGATGATGGTGGAACGCACCTATCTGCCGGTGCGGAAGTTCCTGACGCTCAAACGGCCCATGATCGAGCAGAAATCCCTCTACGACATCATCGAGCACGATTTCCGCGAGGAGATTCGCGTGGCGGAGGAGGAGTTCTTCGCGAGCATCGCCCGACCTGCCGATGCCCATCTGCTCGGTATCGCCGAGGGGGCTCCGGTGCTCGACCTCGTCCGCGTCACCTACACCATGAGCAACGAGGTCGTGGAGTACACGCTCTCAGTCGCACGTGCGGATAAGTTCAAGTACAAGGTCCTCCACCAACGGAACGCGTCGTAACCCGTCGATCCTCGGCCCGCGACGGGGTGCGTCCCGGTGGGCCGGTCCCACGGTCTGTCGTCTGACCGCTCAGTGGTCGTGACATGCCGTTCACTGATTTGTATGGCCGTTTCAAACTGGTTACTACCAGATTACCAATTTTCTCCTATACTACGAGGTGGACGAAGTTTCTCGAGAGAAAGGTATGAGATGTTTGAGAAGTCGATCGAAGAGCTGAAGAGCTGGGGAGCCGACATCACCACGGGGGAGATCAAACAGCAGCCAGAGCTGTGGCGTGACTGCGTCAACATCTACCGTGAGAACAAGGACGCCATCGAGGCCTTCCTCGCCGAGGCCCGCGCCATGGGCGACGGCCGCCTCACCGTCGTCTTCGCAGGTGCCGGCACCTCCGATTACGTGGGCGACACCGCGGCTCCCTATCTCCGTCACGCCGGAGACCGCTCGCTCTACGAGTTCAAGGCCATCGCCACCACGGATATCGTCTCCGCCCCCCGCGACTTCCTGAACCCCGACGACCCCACGCTGCTCGTATCTTTCGCGCGCTCCGGCAACAGCCCCGAGAGCCTGGCTGCCGTCGAGGTCGCCCGCACCTACATCAAGAACGTCAAGTTCCTGAACATCACCTGCGCGCCCGAGGGCAAGCTCGCCCAGGAGAGCAAGGGCGATCCGGACGCCCTGACCCTGCTCATCCCCCGCGCCAACGACCGCGGCTTCGCCATGACCGGCAGCTACACCTGCATGACCCTGCTCACGACCCTCATCTTCGACACTGCCTCAGACGAGCAGAAAGACGCTTGGGTCGAGACGGCGGCCGCCATGGGCGAGCAGGTCGTCGCCCGCGAGGCCGAGGCCATGCAGTTCCTGCTCACCGATTACGATCGCGTGACCTACCTCGGCTCGGGCTCCTTCGGCGGCCTCGCGCAGGAGGCCCAGCTCAAGATCCTCGAGCTCGCGCACGGCCTCATCGCCACCTCCTATGACACCACGATGAGCTACCGCCACGGGCCCAAGTCCTTCGTGGACGACTGCACCCTCGTCTTCGTCTTCGTGAGCAACGACCCCTACACCCGCCAGTACGATCTCGACCTGCTGAACGAGGTCAAGGCCGACGGCATCTGCAGCAAGGTCGTGGCAATCCAGCAGGACGCCGGCGAGCTCTTCGACGGCGAGTCCTTCACCTTCGCGGGTTTCGACACCCTGCCCGAGGCCTACCTCGCCCTGCCGTTTATCATGGTGGGCCAGTCAATCTCCCTGCTCAACTCCGTGCGCGTCGGCAACACGCCCGACACGCCGAGCCCGACCGGTCAGGTCAACCGCGTCGTCCGCGGTGTGACGATTCACCCGTTCACCGCGTAGGCTGCGGGGTAAGCTAACGTCACGGGCCCGCCCTCTGTCTCCGGACGGGGTGGGCCCGTATTTCGTGAGGCAATGGGGCGGAGTATGTCCCATCAGACGCAAGGAGGATGTTCCCATGAGCACCTATGCGATAAAAGCCGATATCTTCTACCTGCCCACCGGAGCCGTGCGGGGTGGGTACCTCATGGTCGAGGACGGCGTCTTCGGCGAGCACCTGGGCCCGGACGCGGTCGTGGAGTGCGAGGTCCTCGACTACACCGGCTACCGCATCGCCCCGGGCTATGTCGACACGCATATCCACGGATTCGACGACCACGACGTCATGGACTGCACCTGGGAGAGCGTTGACGCCATCTCCCGCGGCATCCTGCGCAACGGCGTGACGTCCTGGCTGGGG
>OBWZ01000528.1_pt1 | contig 10701 bp, 2 predicted proteins | sample 1476561 | NCBI WGS metagenome assembly OBWZ01 (sample SAMEA2580138, study PRJEB22360) | human gut metagenome | biome: human gut; feature: human-associated habitat; material: faeces | place: Denmark | collected 2008/2010 | reverse complement strand
TGCCCGCGGCGGCGCTGGCCGCGCCGGCCACGGACGCCGCGGCCGCGAGCACGACGGCCGGCACGACCATCACACTGCAAGGCGCAGACGGAGCAAGCCTGGCCGGACACACGTTCGACGTGTACCGGATCGGCACGTACACGGACCAGATCCTGAACGGCACGCGGATCAGCAGCCTCGGCGTGCGCGGCGACACGGCATCCAACGCGTGGGCGGCCGACGCGATCGGCATCGCCAACGCTTACGATCCAAGCACGGCCGACGACATCGGCAAGGTGTACGGCTATGATGACGCGGGCAACATCGCCAACATCAAGATGGACTCCCAGACCAGGCAGTTGCGCAACATCAGCAAGGCCCTGGGCCAGTCCACTCGGAAGCCGGCCGCCATCCAGGGCGGCGCGAACCTGACGACCACCCAGTCCACGCTGACGATCAACGTGCCCTCCGAGGGCCTCTACTACATCACGGACAGCGCGGGCAACCCGATCATGATCGGCACGAAATCCGGCAACGCGAACATCATGAAGAACGACGCGAAGGACCCGCAGTGGCGGACCCTCGGCACCGCGGTCGTCAAGGCGAAAAGCGTGAGGGTCGACAAGAAGGTCCAGGTGCAGCGCAACGGCGCCACGGTAGGCAAGGACGGCACCACCAACGATCCGGTCGGCGTGACCGTCGGCGACACCGTCACCAACACGGTCGAGGTGACCGTGCCGAACAAGCAGGCCGCCTCCGCCGTCAAGTTCAAGCTCGTCGACCAGCCGAAGGGCCAGACGTACGTGAAGGGCTCGCTGAGCGTCCGGTTGAAGAACGCGCCGCAGACCGACATCACGGCCGACGCGATCGTCTACGACGGGACCACGCAGAACAACGCGAAAAGCATCCCCGGCGACCCGACCCTGAAGACCGCGGACAACAAGCCCGCAGACCCGGATCTCGCGATTCCGGCCGGCGGCTGGGGCATCGACGGCAGGAACCTTCTCGACAAATACTCCAACAGGACGATCGTCATCACCTACCGTATAACCGTCGACAAGGCCAGCGTCACCGATCCGGCGAACAACACCGTCCACACGTACGGCACGTTCACCGACGGCATCCGGTTCACCACGATCACCGACCAGGACAAGGTCGACATCAAGGCCTACGACTTCACGTTGAAGAAGGTGGACGCGGGCAACGTGAACACGCTGCTCGACGGCGCCCGGTTCCAGATCCAGCGCAACGGCAAATGGATGAAGCTCGACCAGAACACCGGCAAATGGTCGGACGCGGCCGACCAGGATTCCGCCAGCGTGTTCATCACCGGCGACTCAAACCATGACGGGACGGTCGACAACAGGGACGACGCGAGCCAGAGGGGCCTCATCCGGTTCAAGGGGCTCGGCTACGGCACGTACACGGTCACCGAAACCCGGGAGCCGGCCGGCTACGCCAGCTACGCGAAACCGACGTTCACCGTCACCATCGACGACGCGGGCACCAGCATCCAGTACAGGGGCACCGGCACCGTGCCGAACCTGACCAGCAGGCTGGACAACAACACCGTCCAGGTCAAGAACGTCGCGAATCTGACCCAACTGCCGCAGACCGGCGGCGTGCTCGCGTTCGCGTTCTGGCTGGCCTGCGCCATGCCCCTGTTCGCGATCGGCGGCACCATGGCCGTGCGCGGCGCGCGCAACCGCCGCGACGCGCTGATGCTCACGCACGACGGAGACACCCCGGCCGTCTGACATACGGGGGCGCGGAACAATCCGGATCATGCCGTGTCCCGCGCCCCTCCCCCTTCGTTTTCATTCATGGTTCTTTTGGCTCGCCGCAAGGGGTTCGTGCGGGTCCTGGCCCATCCGTCACGGACAGTCAAGGGGCGGGAAAGGAAAAACACACATGCACGCATGGTTGAAACGGGCGGTCGCGGGACTGTTGTCCGCGGGCACCCTCCTGGGCGGCGGGCTCCTGACGGCGGGCACCGCGAACGCGGACGAGATCCGCATGCCCGACATCGGCAAGACCATCACGAGCCTGACGGCATCGGCCGCCACGACGTATCCAAGGGAGCTCGTCAACGGCGGATTCGACTACCTGCCCGACGGCGGATGGAAGACCGTTGACGCGCCAAGCTACATGACGAACGCATACACAAGCGTCGACCCGAACAACGGCCAGTACATGAGGAACGCGAAACACTCCGACGCCGATCTCGCCTCCTGGGTGGACTGGCCCGGTTTCGACCAGTCCAAATTTGCATGGAAGACCGACCAGAAAGGCGGCCACGACCAAGGCGGATTGAAGGACCGCGCGGAAGCGGTCGAACTCCAACAGGACAGCATGGACGGCAACACCTACGCGGAAATGGTCGCCTCCGAACCCGGACGCACCATCTACCAGAACCTCGCCACCATCCCCGGCACACTGTACAAGATCCGGTTGAAGCACACCAGCCTGTGCAAGGACAACGTCGACCAGATGCAGGTCGTCATCAACGGCACACCCATCGAGATGACCCGAGTGGCCGCGAACGGCAAGGCCGGCGACAAGGTCGGCGAGAAGTCCAAGACCATCGGCACGAGGGTCACGAACGAGAACCGCTGGCATCATTCCGACCAGTGGGAGACCTATGAGGGCTACTACGTCATCCCGGACGGGCAGACCACTACCCGGTTCGGTTTCAAGGCCGTCAACTATCTCGACCCCACCAAGGGCAATCTTCTGGATGATGTGACCTTCGCCCGCGCCTACAAGCTGTCCTACGACAAGAACGCGTCGGATGCGACCGGCAAGGTCCCGTCCGACGAGACCGCCGACACCGTCAGGCAGACCAAGGCCAGGACCACGGGAACCGTGAAGACAGTCGCGGACGAGAACGTCCGGTACGGTTCCCTCGCTAATGGCGATTTCTCCTACCCCTCGTTCTCCGACATTCAGGAGAACGAGCAGGGAACCTATGCCGATCTGCGCACGTTCCTCAAATCGGATGACGGCACGCTTTGGTACAACATGTCCGTCACCGATCTTTCCAAGTACGGAAAGATCGGGCAGATCCCCGGTTTCGACTCTTCCAAGTTCGCATGGTCCAGTACCGAGAACGGTTCAAGGGTCGAATTGCAGCAGGATCGCAACACCAAGAACACGTATGCGGAGATCGTCGCCCAACAGGACAACACCAGCATCTACCAGAACGTGTCCACCGGCAACGGCGGAGTACTGTACAAGATCCGACTCAAGCACGCCAGCCGCCAATCCTCCCATGCCGACAAGATGCAGGTCCTCGTGGGCTCCGACACGGCCCACGCGACGCCTGTGGAGATGACCCGCGTCACCTCTAACGGCCATGGCGACAAGGTGGGCGGGAAGTCCACGATCATCACCACAAAGGTATCCAACACCGATCCCCGAGACCATGGCAGCCAGTGGGAGACGTACGAAGGCTATTACCAGGTGCCCGAAGGACAGAAGAACACGGTATTCATGTTCAAGAGCCTCGAAGGGTTCAAAGATGATGAGACCCGGCCCGGCAACAACGTCGGCAATCTCGTGGACGACATCGAATTCTCCCGTTCCTACAAGTTGACCTACGACAAGAACGCATCCGACGCGACCGGCAAGGTCCCGTCGAATCAGCGCGGCAAGGAGAACGCCGTCGAGCCCGCCGAATCGAAGACTACCGGAAACGTGAAGACGGTGGCGGATAATACGTCGAATCTGCCGGACCATCTGGTGAACGGCACGTTCGATTATCGCGGCAACGAGATCATCAACGAGAACCAGAGGGTCTACGGCGACACAACCGACCTCGCCATAATCAGCGCGAAGACCGGCGTCATCGGCAACCCGCTGCACAGCAAGCTCGACAACTGGGATTCCGGCAAGTTCGGCTGGAGATCCAACGACGCCACCGCCGGCGTCGACACCGTCGAGGTGCAGCGCCGCAACCACACCCCGTATCCGACCAACGCGGGCAACGTGTGGGGCGAGATCGCCGCAGCCAAGCGAGGCAAGTACATCTACCAGGACATCGCCACCACGCCCGGCGTCGTGTACAAGTGGAGCCTCAAGCACGCGTCCCGCAACGCGGACCAGGACGACAGCATGCAGGTCATGATCGGCGAACCCGGCAAGACCGTCGCACAGCAGGCGACCCGCACCACATCCAACGGGTCGGACAAGACCGGCAGCGCCGGCACCACGATCACCACGCACGGCACCGCGCAGGACGGCAGATGGGAGACCTATACCGGCGACTACCTCGCCACCTCGACCACGACCCGCTTCACGTTCAGGAGCGTCAGGGACTCCAACGGCCAGGGCCTCGACTTCACCGCCGAAGGCAACTGCGTCGACGACCTAAGCTTCGACAAGGCGTACAAGCTCTCTTACGACAAGAATTCTTCGGACGCGACCGGCAGCGTGCCATCCAATCAATACGGCAAGGAGAACACCGTACAGCCCGCCAAGTCCAAGACCACGGGCAGTGTCGGACTCGCGGCTGACAAAACCGCTTCCGGCCTGACGGTGCATGATCTGAAGAAGAACGACAAGGGCAAGGTGCCCTCCAATTCGAAGGCGGATTCCACGCAGCCGGCCGCGTTCAAGGCTCCGGACGCCAAGGTGGAGACCATCGCCTCCAGGGCCGCGGGCGACGAGCTGGCCGTGAACGGCGGGTTCGACACCCCGAAGTGGACGATCGCCAAGGAGGGGCAGGGCCTGCCCTGGGTGTATGTGACGCCCAATGCGGGCACGATCCGCTCCTACGCGCAGGCCATGGCCGGACAGACGGGCGTGAAGGCCGGCGGCCTGACCGCCGCCACGTTCGCCTGGCAGGATCTCGATGCCATCGGCAGCAACCAGAACTTCGAACTGCATCGCGAGAAGGACGGGAACACGGCCGCCGACGTGCATGCGGGCCGTACCGTCGCCCAGACCGTGAACACGACGCCCGGCGCCAGCTACACGTTCAGCATCCGCCACTCCGGCCGCTCCAAAGGCAACGCGGGCGGCGTGACCCTGCTCACCGGCCCCGACAAGGATCATCTCACCCCAGTCAAACTGACCCGCACCACGGTCTCCAAGACCGGCCAGAAGTACGGGGACAGGACCGGCGACGTGGGGACCGTCGCCTACACGCACTCCGATTCCATGGACGCCACGGAAGGCAGCCACGAACCGTGGGACCATTCCGACGACTGGGAATCCTACGAGGGCACGGTCATTATCCCAGCCGGACAATCCCGCACGATGATCGCCTACAGGGGCGTCGCCAAGGACGGTACTCTTACTGCCTCCGCCAATGACAGCATCATCGACGACCTGAGCTTCCGCCTCGCCTACAAGCTCAGCTACGACGCGAACGGCGGGGCCAAGAAGAGCACGTCGCAGATCAAGGCCTCCACCGATGGCAAGGTGAAGACCATCGCCGGCAAGACCGACAGTCTGCCGACCGAACTGGTCAACGGCTCGTTCGACTATCCGGCCGGCCTGATCGCCGGTGTCTCCACCAAATACCCGTGGGACGACTGGACCGTCGTCGACCCGATCAACGGCAGATACGCGCGGCACATCGGCATCGATAAGGACCCCTGGGCGCCAATCCCGGGATGGGACGCCTCCAAATTCGCATGGAAGTCGACCCAGACCAAGGGAACCGACTGGCAGCAGATCGCACAGGGAGTCGAACTGCAGAAGGACTCCAAGACCGGCAACCAGTACGCGGAACTCGTCGCGGGACAGGCGGGCACCGCCATCTACCAGGACATCGCCACCATCCCGGGCGTGTCCTACCGCTGGACGTTGAAGCACGCCAGCCTCGACAGGAACCACCTCGACGGGATGAGCGTCATGATCGGCGAACCCGGCAAGGAATCCGCCCAGGACGCGAGGCGAACCACCGTCAACGGCAACGGCGACCAGCCGGGCGACGTCGGCAAGGTCATCTCCACGAAGGTGAGCAACGACGCCGAGTTGAACCATTCCAGCCGTAACCATGACGGGCAGTGGGAGACCTACACCGGCACGTACATCGCCACCGGGACGGTCACCCGCTTCACCTTCAAGTCGGTAAGCTCCAGCAACAACGTCTACGGCAACATCCTCGACGATCTGAGCTTCACCAAGGCCTACAGGCTCGGCTACGACGGGAACGGCGGAACCGGCCAAGTGCCCTCGCGCACCGAGACGGGCAGGACCGAAACCGCCGCATCCGGGACGGATGGCACGGTCAGGCTTGCGGCCGACAAGAGCGCCGGACCGGAATCCGGAACCATCGCGGACGACCGCAGGGTGCTGACCGACACGACCGCCAGACAGGATGACGGGACCAGCCAGCGGACGATCACCCGATCCGACGGCAGCGTGCGCGTGGAGACCATCGCCACGACGGGCGCCGTATCCGGCTGCCAGGTCTATTATCCGGCCGGCACCAGGATCACATTGGCGACCGCGAAGGCCGACTCCGACTGCTGGGATTCCAGCCAGATCGGCAAGACCAACCGCACGTTCTACGGTTGGAGCGCGAACACGGACGCCAACGACAGGGACGTGCCCGTCGGCGACACCATGGACCGGAACACGCTGAACGCGAACGTCAGGACGGAAATCGTCATGCCCGCCAGGGCGAAGACCGTATACGCGTTGTGGGCCATCAACCCCACGCTCTCCTACAACGTGAACGCGCCCGCCGGCAGCAACGCGCCCGGCACGCCCGCATCGCAGACCGTGCCCTACAACACGGCCGCCGCCGACAAATCCGGTTGGGCGGCCGGCGACACGGGCAAGATTCCCGGCTACCGGTTCGACGGCTGGTACACGGCCCCGAACGGCGGAAACAAATACGATTTCAACACGCCGCTCACCGGCAACGTGACCGTGTACGCGCACTGGGTCGGCAACGGGTACACAGTCAGATTCGCCGGCAACGGGGCGACCGGCGGCGGCACCCCGGATCAGGCGTTCCAATACAACATCGGCCAGAACCTGCACCGGAACGGGTTCGTCCGCGACGGATACACGTTCACCGGGTGGAAGCGCGCCGACAACCAGCAGGCGTACGGCGACGGCCAGTGGGTCACGAACCTGACCACGCAGCCGAACGGGATCGTCACCTTGGTCGCCCAATGGTCGGCCAACGAGGCCCACATCCGCTACAATCCGAACCCGCCCGCGGGCAAGACCACGGGAGGCCAGGGCACCCCCAACTGGGATGGCCACACCGGAGACACGCCGACCATCGGCCAGAACGGCTGGACGATCGACGGGTACACGTTCGCCGGCTGGGCCACCAGCCCGGACGGGAGCGGCGCCAGGTACGCGCCGGGAGCCAGGTGGACGGCGAACGGCACGCTCACCCTGTACGCGCAGTGGACGCCCGGCCAGGCCAGCCTCACCTACGACGGCAACGGGGCGACCGGCGGCAAGACCGACCCGCAGACTGGCAAGACCGACGAGAAGATCAACGTGCGCGACAACGGATTCACCCGCGACGGCTACACGTTCGTCACGTGGAACACTCAGGCCGACTGCAAGGGCAATGCAGTGAAACCTAACAGCGAGTGGACGTTGCGTGGTTCCAGCACCCTATATGCCTGCTGGGCCGGTAACGCACAAACCCTCACCTATCACGGCAACGGCGCAACCGGAGGCAACACGGCGGCACAATCCGGCAAGACCGGTGACGAACTGACCACAAACGCCAATGGTTTCACCCGCGACGGATACACGTTCGTTCGTTGGGACACCGCCAAGGACGGTTCCGGCACCGCATACGGCGAAGGCAAGAACGGCGTCAGCCAGTACGTGATGAAGCCAGCAGGCAACGACCTGTACGCCATCTGGAAGGCAAACCCGGCAACCATCCAGTACCGCAACGACTGGCCGAACACCACAGGCAGCACACCCGACACCACCGGCAACACCGGCGACACGGTGACCATCAGCCAGAACAGCTTCGACCGTCCAGGCTACACGTTCACCGGCTGGAGCACCAGCAAACGCGGCGACCCAAGCCTGCAACCGGGCGACAAACACACGCTTGAACCGAGAACCACCACCGTGTGGGCCCAATGGAAGGCCGACCCCGCACACCTGGTGTACAACAGCAACATCGGAACCGTCGGCTCGGAAACCAAGACGGTGGACGGTGTTGTCGACCAGACCGTGAAGACCATCACGAACCCGTTCGACCGTCCTGGTTACACATTCTCCGGCTGGAACACGCAGGCCGACGGCAAGGGCAAGGCATACGCCACGGGAGCCGACTACGTGCTGACGGCCAACGACAAGTCCACGCCGAAGAACACCTCCGTGCTCTACGCGCAGTGGAAAATCAACGGTGCCAGCCTGAAGTTCAACCCGAACGGCGGCATCGGCCATGTCGATGACGTGACCGGCGACGCCTTCTCCACCGTCACCATCCCCGGTGACGCGAAGGAGCCGAAGATCACCCGACCCGGCTACCGGTTCGTCGGATGGAGCACGGAGAAGAACCCGCCCGCAGGGAGCACTTTCCTGCAGCCGGGCGAAGGCAAGGTCACACTGCCCGCCGAAGGCAGCACCACCGTGTACGCCCAGTGGGAGCCGAGCCTGACCACCCTGCCGTTCACGGGCGGACAGGCCCAGGTGCCGACCATCTGGCTGTACGCCGGATTCGCGCTCATGCTGATCGCGCTCGGCGTGATGATGCCGATGCTACGCATGCGCATGGGAGCCGGCAGCAAAGGCCGTCACGCCGGAACGCCGACCATTGGAAGGCATTCCCGGTGAGCATGGCCGTAGCGACATCGCGAGACGTGTGGGAGTCCATGCGTCTCGCCGTCGATGACAGGCGGGCCCGTGACAACCGGACCCGCCTGCTCATCCGCCGTTCCCGCATATACACCGCCGCCGCTCTCGTCTGCCTGGCATTGGGGCTGATACTCATTGGCATGCCCCGAATCCAGCAGCTCATCGGAGATAGGGCGACCGACGCTCAGGCGCGTTCCGTCAGCCAGGCCGCATCGCTGTTTCCCGAGGGTAGCCGTCAGAGCGCGATCAGATCAGCGGTCGAATACAACCAGCGACTTTACGAGTCGGGCCAGCCGCAGATCGGCGAACCCGTGTTCGACGGCAAGACCAAGGGCGACTTCGAGGGCGACGACGAATACCGGCGCCAACTGTCCGTCAACGGACTGGATGCGATGGGCGAGCTCCTGGTCCCGAAGATCAGCGTCGACATGCCCATCATGCACGGCGCCGGCCAGGACGTGCTCGAACACGCCGCCGGCCATCTCGCCGGCACCAGCCTGCCCGTCGGAGGGAAAAACACGAGGGCGGTGATCACCGGCCATTCGAACCTGAAGGGCGCCACCCTGTTCACCCGTTTGGGCGAACTCGAGAAGGGCGACCCGTTCTACATCAAGGTCATGGGCAACACGCTCGCCTACCGGGTCAACGACATCCGCATCGTCAGCCCCACGGACACGAAGGCGCTGAAGATCCGGAAAGGACGGGACGAGGTCACATTATTGACCTGCACCGGGCAGGGCAACACGCTCCGCCTCCTCGTCACCGGGGAACGCAACAGCATGCCCGACCAGGCCCCATTGCCCGGCGCATCGCCGGGCGACACGAAACAGGCTGCTCTTGTTTCCGGTGTCACTGTGACGGGGGTGTTGGCTATTGGTTTTTCGCTTTGTCGCAGTCGGCGTGTTTCGGGCAGGCACATGTCTTGCTGACACAAAAGGAGGTAACAATTTGCATTAGTAAAAATTTGTGCTACTATCTGTAGGTGAAAAACATACAACGCCCCCAGGGAACACAAACCCCGAAAGAGACACGACCAGGGAAAGAAGAGATCTTTCATGAAACGCAGCAACCTCACCAAGATCGCAGTGGCAAGCACAGCCGTAATGGCCACCCTCGCCTCGCCTGCAATCGCCATGGCCGACGAAGCCACAACCACAGACAACCAGACCAAGCAGGCCATCGCACAGGCGCAGGACAGCGTCGCACAGGCCCAGCAGAGCACAGTGGAAGCCAATCAGGCCATCGCGCAGGCATCCCCGACCGGCGTGACCGAAGCACAGGCCAAGGCCGACGCCGCCGCAGCCGCACTGGACACCGCCAAGCAGAACCTCGACGACGCCGCCGCCCAGCAGCAGACAGCCGCAAACAACCAGCAGCAGGCGCAGGCGAACTACGACGACGCCAACAAGGCCCAGCAGCAGGCCGCACAGGATGCGACCGGCACGGCCGACAAGATCGCCGCCGCCCAGCAGGCCGCGAACGACGCGTCCAACGCCATCAACGACGCCAACAAGGCCATGCAGCAGACCTCCGATGACCAGTCGAAGGCCGAAACCGACAAGCAGGCCGCACAGACCGCGAAGGATGAGGCCACGGCCGAATCCGTCTCCCATCAGCAGGCTGCCGACAAGGCCCAGACCGATATTGATGCGGCCGACAAGCAGGCCACGGACGCGCAGAAGAAGGCCGATGACGCAGATACCGCCATCAGTGATGCGCAGAAGAAGGCCGACCGGGCCGACGCGGACGCGAAGCAGGCCGCGGCCGACAAGGCCGCCGCCGAGAAGGAGCTGACGGAAGCCAGGAGGCAGCAGGCCACGGCGACCGGCGACAAGACGAAGGCCGACGAGGCGGTGAACGCCGCGCAAGCCAAGCTGGATGCGGCCAGGCAGGCCGAGGCCAAGGCGCTTGAAGCCAAGCGGA
>OBWZ01000526.1_pt1 | contig 10775 bp, 8 predicted proteins | sample 1476561 | NCBI WGS metagenome assembly OBWZ01 (sample SAMEA2580138, study PRJEB22360) | human gut metagenome | biome: human gut; feature: human-associated habitat; material: faeces | place: Denmark | collected 2008/2010 | reverse complement strand
TGCTGAAGGTATTCTTGGTATTGGCGATTGGGGCACGCAGGGTGTTGACATCTCAGTCGGTAAATTGATGGTTTATACGGCTGCTGCCGGCATTGATCCGAGTCAGGTCTTGCCAGTGGTCTTGGATGTCGGTACTAACAATGAAAGTTTGTTGAACGACGACCTTTATTTAGGCAATCGTCACAAGCGCGTATACGGTGAAAAGTATCACCACTTTGTCGATAAATTTGTCGCCGCAGCAGAAAAGCTGTTCCCGAACCTGTATTTGCATTTTGAAGACTTTGGACGCAGTAATGCTGCAGATATTTTGAATCAATATAAAGACAAGATCACTACCTTCAATGATGACATTCAAGGTACCGGGATCATTGTCTTGGCTGGGCTATTAGGCGCCATGAATATTTCCAAGCAAAAATTGACCGACCAAGTTTATTTGAGCTTTGGTGCCGGAACTGCCGGTGCTGGTATTGCTTCGCGAGTTTACGAGGCCTTTGTTGAAGAAGGCTTGAGCCCGGAAGAAGCCAAGAAGCATTTCTACTTGGTGGACAAACAAGGCTTGCTCTTTGATGACATGACGGATTTGACGCCAGAACAAAAACCGTTTGCCCGTTCTCGCAGCGAGTTTGCTAATGCAGACGAGCTGACAACGCTTGAAGCTGTCGTTAAGGCAGTTCATCCAACAGTCTTGGTTGGCACGTCAACCGTTCCGGGTACGTTTACGGAGAGTATCGTCAAGGAAATGGCTGCTCACACCGATCGACCGATTATCTTCCCATTGTCCAATCCGACGAAGCTGGCCGAAGCTAAAGCAGATGACTTGATCAAGTGGACGGATGGCCGTGGCTTGATTGCTACCGGGGTTCCGGCGGCCAACGTTGAATATAAGGGTGTCAGTTATGCGATCGGTCAGGCGAATAATGCGCTGGTTTATCCGGGCCTGGGCTTGGGAACCATTGCTTCAACGGCCAAACTGTTGACGGACTCCATGATCTCGGCCGCTGCGCACAGTTTAGGTGGAATTGTTGATCCGGATCAGCCAGGTGCTGCTGTGTTGCCACCGGTTTCGAAGCTCGATCAGTTTAGCCAAACCGTTGCGATTGCTGTTGCTGAAGACGCCATCAAGAATGGGTTAAACCAGCAACCGATCAGCGATGCCAAACAGGCTGTGGCCGACATGACCTGGAAGCCGGAATATCAGCCATTACCGGATTCAATTGAACTAGACTTGGAGGAATAGAACTGTGACTGCATTAAGTACATCCATTCAAAGTGTGCTGACCATCGTTTTGCTCATTGCCGTGGGTTATGTTTTACGGCGGCAAGGGCGGTTCGATGATCAGTTTGGTAAAACCATCTCTGATTTATTGATGAAAATTGCGTTGCCTGCTTCGATCTTTATTTCTGTTTTGCAACGACTGACTTTAAACAAGCTGGTAAGTCTGTCATCCGGCTTAGTTTACGGCTTCGGTGCCGTTATTCTTGGCTATCTGATTGCCTTTTTGCTGGTTTGGCTGCTTAAAGTTCGGCCAGGACGGCGTGGCACTTTCATCAACATGTTCGTCAACGCCAACACCATTTTCATCGGCTTACCGTTGAACCTGGCCTTGTTTGGTGACAAGGCGGTGCCATATTTCCTGATGTATTACGTGGTTAACACAGTTTCAACTTGGACAGTGGGTGCCTTCATCATGGCATGGGATGATCCGACTCAGGAAAAAGCAGAAAAAAGCGGCGCCAGCTTCAACTGGAAGAAGTTATTGCCAGCGCCATTGGTTGGTTTCCTGGTTGCGTTAGTCTTTCTGTTGCTTAAGATTCCGTTTATCCACGTTGGCTGGTTAGGTTTTGCAGTTAACACGCTGGATTATGTTGGTAGTTTGGTAACGCCACTATCATTGATTTATATCGGGATTATTTTAGCTGATGCCGGATTAAAGGCTATCCGGTTTGATCGCGATACGATTGTGGCCTTAATTGGTCGTTTTGTGATTGCGCCAGCTTTGATTACTGGTTTGATCTTGTTGGGCATGCACGCTGGCTTCAATGTGCCGGGACTTGAAGCCCAAACGCTGATCATTCAGGCGGCGGCACCAGGACTTGCGGTCTTGCCGATTCTGGCGACTGAAGCCCATGCCGATGTTGAATATGCTACCAACGTTGTTACAACTTCAACCGTCTTGTTCGTGGTCGTCGTGCCGATTCTCATGATGCTTGTTCAAGGTTTGGCATAACGTTAATAGTTTGAAGTGCAACAAAAAAAGAGCCAGCTGGCTCTTTTTTTGTTGCTTTTAATGTTGATGGGCTTCGAGATAAGCTAAAGCGCTGGTATAGTCTGGCTCGTGGGTTTGTTCAGTGATCAACTCGCGATACTTAACGGTGCCGGTGTCGTCGATAATCCAGACACTGCGGGCATCAGTATGATTGTCAGCAACAAACAGTCCCATGGCTTTCCCAAAGTCAGCATCTTGATCAGACAGTAGCTGCATTTTCTTGACGTTCTCTGCGGCGCACCATGTCTGCTGTTCTTGAGGGGTATTGGTCGAAATAGTATAAAAATCGACGTTATCAAACGCATCCATATCTTCATTGAAGTGCTTGGTTGAAATACTGCAAACACGCGTGTTGATGTCTGGAACAACGCTGATTAACGTCAAACGTCGGCTAAGATCTTGCGTGGTTAAAGACTGACCTTGCGCATCCTTGACCGTAAAAGCGGGTAACTTTTCTCCAATTGCTGTTGGGGTACCGTTTGTCATGATAGCGGTGCCGTGACGAGTTATTTCCATCAGAATTCACTCCTTGTATTGTGTGCTGGGCTGGCGAACGCGTTATGTGCGTTTCCCTGCGGATTGGAAGTCTTGAAACACGGGAAAACACAGTAACCGAAAACTACTTTGCTCAATAATAACGCCTGACATCCTTAGTTTAACATGACTATATACTAAAATAAATGTGCACAATCTAATTGCAACATGTCGATCAGCATATAAATTGACGCGAATATAAATATTTATGTAAGGTTAAATTAATGGCAAGGAGCTGTCCATGGTTATTGCTATCCTAATGAATGGAACTCGCGCAAGAAAGCGGCAAAGGGGGCGGTCAAATGGAGCAGACATTGGTAGTTTATAGTTCCGAGACAGGGTTTACGCAGCGATTTGCCTTATGTATCGCGCAAACGTTACATTGCGAAATGATTGATGTACAGTTTTTGACCGCTTCAGATCTGAAGAATCGGTCATTGGTGATTTATGGCGGCCATCTTGTTGGCAATAAAGTGTTGGGATTAAAATCGTTTTATCGCCAATTTAAAGAAGATTTGCCTGAGCAATTTATTGTGTTCGGTAGCGGAGTTGTTCGGCGCGAATCCGTGAATTGCCAACAGATTGCGCAGTATCAGCAGAACCATCAGTGTCAATGCACCCGTTTTTATTATTTGCAAGGGCATCCAAAACTGAATCAAATGAACCTCTTCTGGCGGATTCGGGCTGCGTGGGCATTAAAACGCTACGGAAGCCGATCCTGCCCAGCGGTTCAAGACGCCATTCGTCCGCTGGTTTCGGATGTGACTCAGGTATTGAATCGCTCATTTGCTACGGATATCGTTGAAAACCAACCGTTGTCTTGACTTCTGTGGGTTCTGTGTTTTGTGAGCGTGAGCCAGCGTGCTTAGAAGTCGGGGTGTAAGTGGCTTCTTATAATCCGATTTCTGCACTGGGGAACGCGTTATGGTAAAACCCGATTATTCACCCTCGGCAATTGAGTCCACCAAAATATGGAAGTATCTATAAATTGATGTTGGCGGCTCAGTCAAGATAATCTTTCGAGCGAAAGCAAAAGTCTCGGCTAAATTTTTAAGCTTTAAGGTCGTTGCTATTTCAACAACCTGGTCCAACAATACGCGTGCCTTTTTGTTCTGGCCTTGGCGTGCGCACAATTCGGCACGATGGAACTGTGCCCATAAAGCAAACTCAGCGCTTGGATTTTTGTCGAGCGCTGTTTCTAATTGGTTCAGATACTTAGCAGCTGCTTGATTGTCTTGCCGCGTCAGTTCCAACATCACCTGATTTTCCAATAAGTTAAGGATAAGTAACGGCGCACTGCGAAAATGGCGATAGTGGTGACTGCGCTTGATGGCAATTGTCAGTAAGCGATGTTGTGTTTCAGCCGGCATCGCAATGCTGAAGATGATGAAAAGATATAAATCGAGTTCCCCCCAATTGTCTAGTTGCTGGAGATATTGTTCCGCGACATGGGTAAGATCGGGTCGCACCGGCAACTTATGCGCTTCATCAATGACCAATGACTGAAAAAAGACAGGCAAAAGCATGCGCGCGTTGACAGCTAGTTTATTTTTGAGCGTGGGTGTTTGTTGAAAGCGGGTTTGCGCTTGCCGGACGTTTTCCTTCATTTTACGCAGAGTTTCGGGAAAATCCTGGGGGTTGGCTGACATTGTGAGGGACGAACCAAAATAAGTCTCAAGCATCCGATCACGATTACCGTAGTCCATGTCAAAATCATCACCAGCAATATATAAAAATTCTTCCGGGGTCGTTTCTAAGCGTTCCAGCAGGTGTAACAGTTTCGTGACCGTTATATCATTTTGCCCGCGCTCGACCTTGGACAGATAGGAACTGCTGATGGTGGCATCGGCTACTTGCGCGAGCGTCAAGCCTTTATTTTTTCGAATTTGTCTAAGAAGCGTACCGATATTCATGGACTTCGCCTTTCATATATGACATTTTTCGTTTCCATCAGCATAAACCTGACTATATTAAACAACAAGGCATCTGATCAGATGAAGCTAATCAAGATGATGGGAGCGAGGACAATGTTGACATGGCGTTATGGGCGTAAATGGCAGTTGCTAGTCTATGCGATTGCGGCTTTGTTTTACAGTATGATGAATGTAGGGGTTGCCTACTGCTTGACGATACTGATTCAGGCGGCATCCGCGCGATCTATGGCGCAGTTGGTGCAGGCAGTGGTGCCCAGTCTGTTAATTTTCTTAGGTGCCTCCGTAGCAAATTGGCTCGTGATGTTCTTGAAGGCCGTGATCACACGCCGAGTCAATTTGAATATTAAGGCAAGAATGGCAGCTTATTTGATTGATGACGCAGATCTCGTCAGCACCCAATCATCAGCACTGTCGTTTATGACGAATGATTTAAAAATGATCGAAACAAATGGCATTGCAAGCGAATTGGCCATCGTTAATCAGCTGATCATCTTTGGTGGGGCCATGATTGGAGCGTTTGCGTTTGATTGGATGACCGCCTTAGCCTTTTTCCTGGGCAATCTCATTCCGCTAACGGTGTCCCGAGTTGCTAGGAAGGGGTTGCATCGCGCGTCAAAAGATTGGTCAACTGCCAATGGTCACTGGACGTCAGGAATCAAGAACTATTTGGCCGGGCGTGATACCATTCGGATTTATCAGGCGCAGGCGGTTGTTAAAACGCGCATCAACTATCTGGCACGCGGCCTTGAAGATCAGTTGAAAAAGATGACCGTTTTGACCGGCAGTATGAACACGCTGGGCATGCTATTGGCACTTTGGTTCGGCGTTTTAGCCCCTTTTGGCATCGGGATTTACCGCGTGATGATCGGCGCTTCGACCTTAGCGTTATTTATGGGCATTGTGCAGCTGTCAAACGATATGCGCAATCCGCTGATTATGATTATCGAGGCGATGAATCAGTGGCAGACGACCAAACCGCTAGTCGCAAAGATCAAGCAAGCACAGCCTAGAGCCACTCTGACAGGTAAAACGCCAATCGCTGCTGGACCCATTATGCTTAAAGATGCATCGGTAACGCTTGGCAAACAAAAGATTTTCGATTCGCGCAACCTTACCATTAAGCCTGGCCAAAAAGTGTTGATTATGGCGCCTTCCGGGTACGGTAAATCCACCTTGTTGCGACTGCTGATCGGCGAGTTACCGCTAGCCAGCGGACAATATTATCTTGGTAATGCCCAAATAACGGCGGCGACTCGTACGCAATTAAGTCATTTGTTTGGCTTGATTAAACAGACACCATTTATGTTTGACGATACGATTCGGTTTAATTTAACGTTAGGCGGACATTTTTCCCAGAAAGCTTTAGACAAGGCGGTGGCTGATGCTGGTCTGACGGCGCTTATTGCACAAAAAGGATGGGATTATCAAGTTGGAGAAGAGGGCCATCATTTGTCAGGCGGTCAAATTCAACGGCTTGAAATTGCCCGGGCCCTTTTGCGGCAGCGCCCGATTTTGTTAGCCAATGAGGTCACTTCTGCGTTGGATGAAAAACTAAGTGATCAACTCCATACCCGACTACTGCAAAGTCCTGCAACGTTAATCGAAGTGGCGCATCATATAAGTCAGTCATGGCAGCAGCGATACGATCAGGTCATTCAACTTGATGCAGATGCAAAAGCTGGTTGAAGCGGGTGATGGTGCGTGACGCGGGTGCAATGGAGAATACAGATCAAATAAAAACCGCATGATAAAAATGCGGTTTTTGTCGTTCCTATGCCTGCTCAATTTCTTTACTTAATGCCTCAATCTCATCAACTGTCGTCCCCAAGAAACTGATTGCATGCTTCAAAGCAGCGTCGGTGGTGACATCAACGCCGGCGACTCGAGCTGCTTCGACTGGATCAAGTGAGTCGCCTAGGCTGAGATAACGCAACCACCGATCAACGGCTGGTTGACCTTGTTGTTCGATGGCCTGGAACGCTTGGGTAGCAACCGTCAAGCCGGCCGAATAGGAGTACGAATATAAGCCCATGTAGTAATGGCTTTGCCGCATCCAAGTCAGCTCGGCACCTGGCTCAAGTTCTACTGCCGATCCCCAAAAATCGGTCAGGACCTTACGCGTAATGGCGTCCAACCGAGCAGCATCAAAAGTTTCGCCGTTATCGATCAAGTTATAGACTTCCCGTTGAAACGCGGCTTCGAGCAGATGGGTGACAAAGTTGTGGAAATAGGTATCATTTAATAACCGTGACAAGGCAAAGCGCTTCATTCGCGGATCTTTAGCGTTTTCTTCGAGATAGTGAGTCAGCAACAGTTCGTTGAAGGTAGAAGGACTTTCGACCAAATAGGCATTAAAGTCCGCATCCAACACATTGTGGGCTTCTTGTGAGCGGACCATCTGAGCGGTATGGCCTAACTCGTGAATCAAGGTGTAAACGGCAGGCAGCGTATTACTCCAAGTCATTTCGACATAAGGATGCACACCATACGGTCCAGCAGTGTAAGCTCCGGAATCCTTGCCTTGATTAGCAGGGAAATCGATCCACCGCTCTGAGAAAGCCTGCATCATCTGTGCCTGGTAATCTTGACCCATGAGTGCGGTGGCATTTTTAATATCTTCTTTGGCTTGTTCTAGTGTGATGGTTGGCGCATAACTTGGATCAATGTCGATTTGCAAATCGGTATAACCAATATGATCGAGCCCCCAAAGCGATTTCACATGCGTCACATAACGGCGCATGATCGGAGCTAAATCGTTCATGATGACATCGATCTGACGGTTAAACATCTCGCGGGTAATTTCTTGATCAGCGAGTAGATAGTCAATAACCGAATCATAACCGCGCATGGTAGCCGTAATCTTTTCACGCGTGACTTGGGCTAAGTAACCTGCCGCCATCGTGTTTTCATAACGACGCAAGGTCTGGTTGAATTGAGCGTAAGCGGCGCGCCGAATTTCGGTATCGGGATGTTTTTGATAATTTTCTTCATACATGACAAACGATAACGGGTAAGTTTTACCGTGCGCCGTAAACGTACCAAAGTCCATATCGCCAAAGATGCTTTGGTCGCGAATATCACTTGGAGCCTGAAAAACCGGTGTCAATTCGGCTAGCACCTTCTCGGCAGCTGGTGGTAAGGCACCTTGTTTGGCAACTTTGATTTGGCGAATAAAACCGGCATAATCAGGAGCGGTCTCGACAACTGCATCAAGCACGTTTTCGGAAAGTTGCGTGAGTTCGGCTCGAAAGAAACTTAGCTGACCGCTGATTTCGCCATCGAGGCCCGTTACCTGAGCCTGCCGCGTACGCAACGCAGGATCAGTTGTATCAGTGGAGTATGGCATAAAGCCCCAATGAATGATGCGACTGGCAAGGGCTACAATGGTTCCATAGTCAGCTAATGCATCCGCAATGACAGCTGGTTGCGTCAATTTGCCTTGATACATCCTGACAAAATCCTTGGTCAAGGCCCGCACCTGCTTTACTGCTTCAGTGTACGCAAAATCATCGCTGAAAATCGGAGTAAGATCCCAAGTCAACTGCGGATCGACTGCTTGCCGCTTTGGTAGTGTTGTCTCGCTCATGTAAAAAGCCTCCTTAAAAAAGTGAGCGCGAGCCAACGCAGGCTTCTGCGTTGGGGGAGCGCGTTATGTGCGAATCGCCGCGGTTAACACCAGGAAACGCACTATAGTGGCTAAAGTATAGCATTGATCACGACTAAAACGCATGCGCACGCTAGCAAGTTCAGCATTTTCCCAAAAAAGTATTGGTACATCTATGCTTACTGCCGGTAATAGCAGTTCATTTTGCGGGAAAAATAAACTTAACTAAAGCTAAACTGCCTTTTTTCATCAGCTACCACTCGTGTATACTGAATATGAACGAATTTACTGAAAATATTCAAGGAATCGAGGCACATGCATGGCAGAAGAACAAACTTTAGTCTTGGTTAAGCCCGATGGTGTCGCCCAAGGACATATCGGCGAGGTCATTACCCGCATAGAACGACGCGGATTCACCATTGAGGCACTAAAAGTCACACAGGCAACCTCCGCCCAGTTACATCAGCATTATGCTGCACTTGTTGACAAGCCGTTCTTTCCCAAAATTGAACGCTTCATGACCAGTGGCCCGCTGGTGGCAATGATTGTCAGCGGGTTTAATGTGATCGAAGCCGTTCGAACGATGACAGGCGCTACGAATCCCGGAGATGCTGCGCCGGGAACGATTCGCGGGGATTTTGGTCGGGAATGGGCCGATCAGACGATTCGCAATGTTATTCATAGCTCGGATAGCGAAGCCAGTGCGCAACGTGAGATTCCAATCTGGTTTGCAGGCAAGCAATATGCCCCTAAAGCCAATCAATAGCCGCTTTGGCCTAGTTCATTTTAATAGCATCATCTGAAACTGCATTTGAAGAAAGCATCCAAAAAGGCAGTTGCGATACGATCTGTAATCATACCGCAACTGCCTTTTGGTGTCATCGGATTAATGTAGCAGGTGCTTTTAAGCTGTTAGTAGTAGGTGCGGCGATTGCCGAAGTTTAATTTGGCAATGATGGTGTTGGGTTCCGTCATATCCGGTGATTGCAGCCACAAACCGCGGGACGCGAGCTCTTTAAACAGATAATTTATCGTGGCAATTTCTTCAGCTGCAGGGTCGTCAATTTTAGCACCGGCTTGATGCGCCTGTGCAATGGCATCGTCCACGGATAAGGTGATCGTATCCGCGAATGTATCATTCAAAGTGGCATACAGTTTGCCTAGTTCATCGTCCAGATAAGCTTCTAGTGCAGTAAAAAAAGCGCCATGATCGGCTTTACGATCAAAATACCGCGCTACTAGCTGGTTGTTGTCAATCCCCATCTATAACACATCCTTTTTAAATGATTTTACCATGCGTCACTGATCAAAAGAAATCATCGTTTTTTAAAGCTAGGTGTAGCTTACCGCCAATTGATTTTAGAGAGCACCCGTCGACCGAGGAATTCTTGAATCAAGAGGTAAAACGGTACGGTTGAGGCCATGAGCGGCAGATAGAGTAAGGCTAACTGCCAATGCCATAAGTTGGCGAGTGAAAAAATACCGTTGAAAACAAAGAAGACAAGAAACAGCGCGACACTGAGACTCGCAAGCAAGCCGGTTTTAAGCCGGTTAAACGGGCGCGCAACGACTAGCAGGACATTCAAGGAAATGGTCCCGATCAACATGGCTACCATGGTCGAAGTGGTATCGAAACTGAGATGGAAGAATGATTCCATCCAAGTTAACAGGAGCGTATAAACAACGACGCTAATAGCCGCTGGTGCCGCGACTGTCATGACCTTTTGCATGAACTGGCCGGTGACGCGTTCGAAGTTAGGCTCTAGGGTCAAGAAGAAAGAGGGAATGGCCACCCCGATAGCTGAAACCGGGGTGAGATTGATGGGGACAATCGGATAATCGAGCGGCAAAAAGACAAAGATAGTCGCTAAAATGACGGAATACATGGTCTTGACCAGATACATCGAGGCCACGCGTTCGATGTTGTTAATGACCCGCCGCCCTTCGTTTAGTACCCCGGTCATGGCATCAAAATTAGAATCCAACAAAACGAAATCAGCAATCGAACTGGCGGCATCGGCACCGGAAGCCATTGCAATGCTGCAGTCACTTTGGCGCAACGCCAAGACATCGTTAACACCATCGCCGGTCATCGCAACCGTATGCCCCAAAGCCTGATAAGCCATGATGAGCTGCTTTTTTTGATCCGGGGTCACCCGGCCGAAGACATTGTATTGTTTAACCAGCGTTTGAAAATCAGCGGCGGTGGCATCAGCAGGAATGGTGCTCATGTCCACACTGCGATCAGCACCTTCGAGATGGGCTTGCTTGGCGATGTTAGCGACTGTGGTCGGATCATCACCCGAAATGACTTTTAAAGCCACGCCTTGGGTCTTGAAGAAATCAAACGTGTTGATGGCAGTCGGGCGTAATTCATCCGTGATGAGAATCAAGCCGATTAACTGCGGATTAACCAAAGGCTGGGTAAGTTGGGTG
>OBWZ01000525.1_pt1 | contig 10785 bp, 10 predicted proteins | sample 1476561 | NCBI WGS metagenome assembly OBWZ01 (sample SAMEA2580138, study PRJEB22360) | human gut metagenome | biome: human gut; feature: human-associated habitat; material: faeces | place: Denmark | collected 2008/2010 | reverse complement strand
GCTCCGTGCGAGCCGGTCGCAGGCGACGCGCCCATATCCGGTGGGACGGATGCCGGCCCACCCCCCGACAGGCGCCGCCCGACCCTGGAAGATCCCGGACGCAGACGGCTATGCCCCGCCCCAAAATGAAGGTCGGTCGCCCTGCCAATCTCTACACGCTTACGCTGACTCATTGCAATCCCACCCGTATGAGCACGGAATCAATCTCTTGAACGGCCGTATAGACCGACCCTTCCCATCCTAGGAGGGTACCCCGTCATCCGGACGTAGAATCGCCTGACTCTTTCGTCACCTGAGGCAGCGAGGCGCCCTCGGGCATCTCGACGCTCGAAAGCGGTACCTTACCAGCAAGATCCTCATCCGAAGCGATGAGATCCGAGATTGTTACAAGCTCATACCCGGCTGCCTTAAGACCGTCGATGATGCGCGGCAGCGCCTCGAGGGCCTGCGCGGCGGTCTCATCCGTGTCGGTCAGGAGAATGATGTCTCCGTTTGACACCCCATTGACCACCGTGTTCACCACGGTGTCGGCGCCCGGCAGCGTCCAGTCGCCGGAGTTCAGATTCGATGTCACCACCGCACCCACGAGATCCATTGCCGCAGCCCAGTTCTCGGCCGTGAACTCGTTCGATGACGGCCTGAACAGCGCCGTTTCTCCCCCGCCGGCCTGTTTGATGGCATCGAACCCCTGGCTGAGCTGGCTGCGCAGATCCTCGCCGGTGAGCGTCGTCGTATCCACCGCAGTCGCGCCAGCAGAGCCGATCTGGTGACCCGCCTCGACGATGGCCTTGACGGAGGCTGCATTTGCCGCCGTGTTATCCCCCCGGACGAAGAAGGTCGCCTTCACGCCTTTATCGGCCAGCACCTGCAGGATCTCCGTCGTTCGCGCGCTCGGCGCATTGTTGAAGGTGAGGGCCACGAGCTTTCGGTTCCCACTCGGCGAGGCGTTCTTCGCCACAACGACGCTGTTCACCGCCTCCTTGACCACACCGCGATCCTTGGTGATACCGGATTGCTCTCCCGTCCACACCTCCTGGCGGCCGGGAACACCCCAGGTCTCGACGAACTGGATGGCACCGGACCCCTTGACCGTGAGCGTGGGTGCGATCTCGGTCGCCTGCACCTGATGGGGCTCGTAGGTGTCCGCCCCGCTTTCGATGGTCACCTCATCCCCAGCGCTGAGCTGCGTCGATGCCACCTGGCTGAGATCAACCTCGTTCCCGTTCAGGGTGACGGCAAACGGTTCGCCGCCCGTCTTGTCGAGCACGGTGTCGTCAACTGCGAGCAGGCGGCCCGGCTTGAGGTCGAGGGACTGACTCTCGATCAAGCCCTCGATGCTTGAGTTGATGCGCACGGATACCGTGGACCCGTTGAGCGTGATGTCGACACCGCGGTTGGCGTACCAGAGGATGCTCGCCAAAAACACGAGGAAGGCGCAAGCCACCGCGATGACCGCGTACGGGCGGCGCGAATTGCGACGCGGGCGCCGGGAGCCGCGTCCGGAGCGGCCGCCCAAGCCGGGCGCGTGCCTGAGGTACTGGGCCCCGCGCTTGCGCTGCTTTCGCTGGCGGCCAGCGGGCAGTAGGCCGTCGTTGACCCGACGGGGGCGCGGCCGCTTTCTTGGAGGGTAGGAGGTGGTGTAGTTAGGCAATGTGTCTCCCAAAACCTGTATGCATGCCGCGAACCGTCAGCGGCGTCGTATCACGATTTCTTTGGCTTCGATGACCCTGAGGCCTTCTTGTACTCGTCGGCGAAGGCGCCGAGCATGCCCTTGGCGCGGCCCAGCTGGCGGCCGAGGGCGCGGCTTCCGGCGTCCACCGCCCACGAACCGTGCTCGTCGAGGGCCTTGGCGCCCTTTTTGACCTCGGTGCCCACGCGAACCGATGCCTCCGCGGCCTTGGCCGCCGCACCGCCCGAGTACCCGATCGCGCGAGCCTCGTCTGCAACGACCATGGTGCCCGCGCGGTACCCCTTGAGCAGGGACACGGGCACCTCCACGTTGCCGAGGAGCGTTGAGGCAGCGGAGCTCGCCGTCACCGAGAAGGTCCGGACATCGCCCGTCTTGGGGTTGCAGTCGGCGTCGGCGCAGTAACCCATAGACGCGCCCGAAGCGGTGACGACGTCCATGCCGGTCCAGATCAGGCACTCATCCAGCGAGAGGCCGAGCCGCTTGGCTGCGGGCGCGTCGTAGGCGCCTTTGCGATCAGGGGACACCAGGCGGCCGTCGGCCACCCTGATGGCGTCGTACGCGACGAAGCGATCGGGCTGCTTGATCATGCCGAGAACATCCGGCGGACTCACCATGAAGCCCACGAGGCGGCGGCCATCAGGCGAGAACACCGGGAAGTGGACCTTGCCCATGCGCTTGGGCCCGCGCTCGGAGCCGTCGCGGCGCTGGCGCTTCTGCTCGGGGAGCTCGCGGTAGACCTTGGTTCCCTGGAAATCTCCGACGCGCATTACGCCTCAGAGGGGGCCTCGGAGCCGTCCGCGGCCTCCTGCGGGCCCTCGACCACCACGTCGGCGGCGGGCGTGACGTTGCCGCCGGCGATGGCGTCGTTCAGCTGCTCGCGGAGCTGGTCCATGCGCTCACGGGCGAGGTCGACCTTGGCGCGGAGCTCATCGGTCTTGGCGTCCACGAGCGGGCCGAAATCGTTCGCGGCAGAGCGGGCGGTGTCCACGCCCTGCTCGTACATGTCACGCGCGGAATCCCAGGCGTCATTGGCCATATCGGCGGCCATAGCGCGCGTCTCCGCACCGGAGCGCGGGGCCAGAAGCACGCCGATCACCGTACCGGCGGCGGCGCCGAGCGCGGCACCGGCGACGAATGCAAGACCCTTACCCATGATGTCCTCCTCGGTGGAATTCAACAGATTGAGGTTCATTATACCCGCAGACGCCCTCGCACACGGCACGCCCTGCTCAGCGCTCAAACAGCGCACGGCCTCATAGGCGAAGCGGGCGCGCTGCGCTATCCTCAGGACCATGGCCATCACCCACACGGCAAGGGGGCGCGCATGGATGCACCAACTGCGGCGGGCAAGATCCTCTGGAGTTCAGCAGGGGTGCTCTTCATCGGCGATGATCGGCGTGGCGCTCCAGTGGATGCAGAGATGACGGCCTGTGCGCTGCGCTTCCGCTATCGATTGAAGCCAGATGATGGCGCGGAAACCGACCTGACGCTGCCCTTCAGCGGGCTCATCCGCATCTATCCGCGGCTCGCGCTCTTCAGCAGCCCGAGCCTCATGATCGAGGCGGCGGATGGACGGGTGCTCCGTTATCTCGACGACCTGATCAGCTCGGGCGCGGACGCAAGCCGCATCATCGGTCAGCTCGAGGAGATGCAGCAGATAGTCAAGCGCGCTAATCCGGAGATTCGATTCTCGCGATAGCGGCGCCTCGTTGGCGGTAGATCAGAATTGCATTTCTTTGAGCTATGCATAAATTCTCGCCAAGATTGACGGAGCTATGAACCCGCCTGTTCATAGCTCCCAAAAATGCATCATGGTTGACCTGGTGTTTTTATATCAGTGCTGAGAGGGCCGAGATTGTCCTATGCATAGCTCAAGAAAATGCAAAGTGGCCGCCGCCAACCACCAAAGAGCTGATCTGCATGAAGAAGCAACCCGCTCCGCGGCAACGGCCTACTCCTCCGCGGCCCCGCCGAACACCGCATCCTCAGCCGCCTCGTGCTCAGGCACCGCAGCGCCCTCCGTGTCGATGGGGCCGTCGGCCTCAACATCACCCGGGACGTCATCCTCGCGATCCGCCTCGTCGGGCGCGTCCTCGCGTGCAGCCGGAGCCTCACCTCGCAGGCTCAGCGCGAGATGGCGCAGAGCCTCGACCGTGCCGTTGAAATCGGGCGCGGGCTGGTCGCCGTTCAAAAACGCCCACTGCATCATGAACACCGCCGAGGAGATGGCTCCAACGGTGAGCGCATCGTCCGGGCAGGAGAGCTCCAGATCGAAGAGCCGGTCGTCGGCGGGCACCGGCAAGGTGCGGCCCGAGACCACGTCACCCGCGAGCCCGGTCTGGCTCATGATCTCCACGGTGAGGTGCTCGAGCAGATGCACGATCTCGGTGTCGCCCATGCAGTCCTGGAAATGCTCGCCGGCATCGCCCAGGCAGGCATGCTGTGCGATCGCCGGGGCAAGATAGTACACGCGCGCGGTGGCCTCAATGTCCTCCGAGGTGCGCGTCGGCATCCCCGGGTTCACGAGAATGCGCGCCGTGAGCTTCTTGGGGCCCACCGTGATCTTCATGATGTTGAACAGCTCTGCCATATCGATCCTTCCGTAGCTACACGTCCATGTTACGCGACCGGCTCCTGTTCCGCCTCATCTTTCGGGTCACTGGCATCAGGATCCGCCGCCGGGGCCTCGGGCGCCGTCACGCGTATGAGCGAGATGCGCTGCCCGCGCATGGACTGCACCTTGAACTTGTACCCCTCCACCTCGAAGACCTCGCCGATGTCGGGCACCGAGTCCGAGAGCTCGAGGATCCATCCGGCGATCGTCTCGTAGTCGTCGCTCTCCTCGATGGGCCAGCCGAGCTCCTGCGCATCGTCGCAGCGGAAACGTCCATCTGCCAGCCATTCGCGGCGGGACAGGCGCGTGAGGTACTTGTTGTCGGGGTCGAACTCGTCCTCGATCTCGCCGACGATCTCCTCGACGATATCCTCGACGGTGATGATGCCGGCGGTGCCGCCGTACTCGTCCACCACCACCACGATCTGCTCATGGGCGGTCTGCATCTCGGAGAGGAGCGGCAGGATGTCCTTGGTATCGGGCACGAAGGTGGCGTCGCGCACGCACTCCCCCACCGCCTTCTCCGTGTCGACGCCGTCCTCAAAGCTCAGCCGCATGAGGTCCTTGATGTGAGCAATGCCCACCACGCTGTCAGGGTCCTCATGGTAGACGGGCACGCGGCTGTAGCCGGTCTTGAGCATGAGCTGGAGGACGTCCTTGACGAGCTCGGTGTCCTCCACCATCTGCACGTCCACGCGCGGCATCATGACCTCGCGAGCCACCGCGTCACCCAGGTCGAAGACCTCGTGGATGATGCGCTTCTCCTCGTCGAGCAGGCTGTCCTGCTCGTTGATCATGTATTTGATCTCCTCCTCGGAGACGTTCTGCCGATCATCGGCGCTCTTGATGCCAAGGAGCCGTGAGAGGCCGTTCGCGCTCGACTGCGTGAGCCAGACGAGGGGGCGCGCGAGCTTGCGGAAGGTGGAGATCGGGCCGGCCACGGACTTCGCCATGCCGGTCGCGTCGGAGAGCCCGATGCGCTTGGGCACGAGCTCGCCGATGACGATCGAGAGGTAGGAGACGATGAGCGTGATGATCACCGGGGCCGCGATGGGGGCCGAGGCGGTGAGGACGTCGATGCCGAAGCTCGACAGCCAGGTTGCGAGCGGCGTGGAGAGGGTGCTTGCGGAGACGGTGGCCGAGAAGAAGCCGACGAGCGTGATGGCCACCTGGATGGTCGCCAGGAAGTCGGTCGAGTCGCTCGCGAGCTCAAGCGCGATGGCGGCGCGGCTGTCGCCCTCCTCGACATCCTGCTCGAGCTCGGCGCGCTTGGCGGTGGTCAGGGCCATCTCGCTCATGGAGAAGTAGCCGTTGAGCACCGTGAGGAGCAAGGTCGCAATGATGGAGATCGCTATGTCCATGGGGACGTGTTCATACCTCCCAAATAGGGGTGGAAAGGGGCGGATGCCGGAGGGGACCGGCCTGGCAGCTCATCAGATCACGAACAGGATCACCGCCAGGAACTGGCAGGCACTGCCGGCGAGCACCCAGAGATGCCAGACGCTGTGCATGTAGCGGATGCACTTCATGAGGTAGAACGCCGTGCCGGCGGTGTAGCAGAGGCCGCCGGCTGCGAGCAGCACCAGGGCGGCGAGGTCGAGACGGGCGATGAGCTGGGGCAGGCAGAAGACGACGAGCCAGCCCATGCCCAGGTAGATCAGGATCGTGACCCAGCGCGGCTGGCGCTCACGGCCGATCAGCTCGAAGAGGATCCCGCCCACGGCGAGCCCCCAGATGAGGAGGAGCATCGGAAGGCCACCGGCGTCCCCAAGGGTGACCAGCAGGAAGGGGGTGTAGCTCCCGGCGATGAGCAGGTAGATGCAGCTGTGGTCGATGGTGCGGAAGACATGCTTTGCCGCAGGGACCTGGATGGCGTGGTAGAGGGTGGAGGCCGTGTACTCCAAGATGAGCGTCACGCCGAAGACGATGGCCGAGGCCAAGGATGCGGGGTGGGCGCCGTCGAAGACCGCCTTGACGATGAGGAGCACCAGCGCGGCGATGGCGAGCAACGCGCCGACGCCGTGGGTGACGGAGTTGGCGATCTCCTCGCCGACGGTATAGCTCGGAAGCCCACGCGGACGCTCGCCGCAGGCCCGTGTGGCGGGTGCGTGCTCTGCAACAGGGGTGGCCGCAGGATCGTCCTGCGGCTCGGGACTGTCACCTGAATCTGGCATACGCGCGGTTCCGCCTCCTGAAAACGCTTTCGCATACTATATCAGAAGGTAGAGACGCTGCACGTAAAGGACGGGGCAGGAGGCGCAATAGGTCAGATTATGCAAACACTCCACCTGGAAGATGCCGCGATCCTCGTTGGCGGCTTCGGCCTAGGATGCTTCGCTTGGTTTGAATATAACGCGACGCTGTGCCGACATTCGGCATGAAAACCAACTGGCAGATGACCCCCTACGTGCACTCGCCCTCGCCGTGATCCGGGGCCCAAAACGCACTGTTGATTCTCTTCATTGCCGATTTATGTTACCTAAGAGAAAGAAATAGGTTATTTTTTCTTTTAGCAAATGCTTTATTATTGTAACAGAAAGAAATTACCAACATTTACTGTTAGAGTACTGTGGACGTCTTGATGTAAGAGCCTTGAGACGCTTCGAAGGAGGTTCCTATGCCCCAATACTCGACACTTGAGAAGCTGTTCTACTCAGATTCCTCATCAGACCGATTTGCCGACCATGAGCGACGCAAAATTGAGCGTCTCAATCACGAATCGACCTTCCGAACGGGCATCGCTCTCGAGAATGGAGAGCTGTTTCTTGCCATACCGCATGAACTCTCCCTTGCATCGGAGCAGATACTTCGCCGTGAGCGTCGCGTCTCTGCCCTCTGGCACGCGTTGCCGGTCATCGCGCTCAGCGCATTTATGCGATCTCTGGTGTTGGATGAGGTTGTCTACAGCAATGGAATCGAGGGCGTGCACAGCACCCGAAGAGAGGTCGAGGCTGCACTCGAAGCGCACAAAGATGACCAGCATATTCCGTTCGTTGAATTTGCGCACCTGTACCTGCAGCTTGAGGATAACCCCCAACCACCATCATCGTTAGCAGACATCAGGTCAATCTACGATGCTGTCGTCGCTGGTACCCTTGCGCCCAACGATCTCCTTGGCGCGTCGACCTTTCGAACGGGGCCGGTAAAGATCATAAATCACATGGGACATACGGTTCACTCAGGCGTGCTGCCAAACGCAATCGAACCGATGATGGAGCAGTGGCTCACACTTTCTCGCGATGAGAGCATCCCCGAGCTCTACTCAGCCGCGCTCTGTCATTTTCTATTTGAATACATTCATCCCTTCTATGACGGAAACGGCCGTACAGGCAGATACCTGCTTGCGCTTCATTTGAGCCGCCCGCTATCCCAACCCACCGCCTTGTCTCTTTCACGCACGATCGCTGAGAATAAGAGCGCATATTACAAGGCATTTGATGTTACGGAGCGGCCTCTCAACGCTGCAGAGGGCACGCATTTCGTACTCGCGGTGCTTGACATGATCACGCAAGCTCAGGAAGGACTGATCGCAGACCTAGAACAAAAACGTGCATTGTTGGAAAGGCTGCACACACGCATTGACGAGCTCAGCGCCGTTATGTCCACACGAGCATGCGATGCACTTTTTTTTGCCGCGCAAATTCACTTGTTTGGAGCGTTTCGTGAGACGCGTCTTGCCGAGCTAGCCTCATACCTTCATGTGAGCACACCAACCGCACGTAAGACCATTTCGCAACTTGAACAGGACGGCATCGTTCAGAAGATTGCCGCTCGCCCGCCTACATACCAGCTCACTCCCGCAGGCTTGGAACTACTGCGGCTTGAAGGTGACCGATAGAAGCGCGTGCATAAATAGGCAGAACGGGCAACGGGCGCCGCATACCACAGACCTCGGCATGCGGCGCCCTGACCTCTGGCGCTGAAGACCTCGGCTACGCCGTCCGTCGGGCGCGGGCGATCGCGAAGCCGGCTGATGCACAGGCGGCTGCGAACAGCAGGATGATCGCGATGTCGACGCCTGCTGTCGTGAGCGCCTCCTGTGTGAGCTCGGTGGGCTCGAGGACGGCCGCGACGGCGTCCGACATCCAGTACGTGGGCGAGAACCGGGCGATCGCCTGGACCGACTCCCCGAGCAGCGAGAGCGAGATCCACGAACCGCCCAAGAACGACATGACTATGGCTCCGAGGTTCGCGATGGCATTCAGGGCCTCCTCGCGGAATCCCAGTTGAGCGAGGAGGAACGCCAGCGAGAACGGCACCAAGGCGAACGCCGCGAGCACCGCAAACGCCAGCAGGAGCTGCAGGGGGATGGCCTCGAGCAACGACTCCGCCCCCGCAGCGACGATCCCCACGCCGAAGACCCACAGGCAGACAAGCAGGGTGAGCACCGCGCAACCCGCGAGCACCTGCGCTGCATGGCCCCAGGTGCTCACCGGGGACGCGAGCTGGCGTCGCCGCACCTCATGCTCCGAGAACTCAGTGAGCACCACACCCACGACGACCGCGATTGAACAGGTCACCGTATATGAGCCGAAGCGGAGATAGGCGATGACCCTCCCCCGCCCGACCTCTTGCCCCTCCGTGCGCACGATCTCCGAACTCACGGTCTCGGCAGCGGCGCTCTGAACGGCCTCGGCAACCGCATCCTCGGAGGCGTCGCGATCGAGCACCGCGTCAGCCGCAGCGAGCGATGCCCAGCGCCGCGCCCGTTCGCCGAGGAGGGCCGAGGCCTGCATGTCGCCGCCGACGGCAACCTCGAGATCGGGCAGCTCCCCGCCCGACCGCGCGGCGCGGATGAGGTCTTCGGAGAAGCCCTCGGGTACGATGATCACGGCGTTGACCCATTCGGTCGCAAGCGCGTCCTGCAGGGCATATGACTCGTCTTCGATCTCGATGACCGTGTCCGTCTCCTTCAGGTATGTCTTGAGCGCGCGGGAGAGCGCGGACCCGTCGCGATCGACCACGGCGACGCGGGCCCGGTACGCCGCGGGCTGCGTCGCATCCCCCGCAGAGGTGCCCCCATCTGCAGGCGTCCCGATCATGAGCACGCCGAGAAGCGACACGAACCCCACGTAGATGAGCAGGTAAAGCGGATGACGGCTGGCGATGCGCAGCACATACTTAGAGATGGTCATAGCTCTGCCTCCTAAAGAGCACCACCGCGATGGTGAAGAAGACCGCAGCGAGTCCTATGCAGACCGAAAGCCGCAGGAAAAACGGCGATAAGCTGTCGTAGTAGTAGATGCTGTAGAACACATCGCGCATGAGGCTCACGGGGTTGATCCACGAGGCGGCGGGAAACGCCTGGGTGATCGTGTCGCTCAGTATCATCGCGGGGGTACCGTAGACGCCGGCGAACAGCGCGAGCAGGCAGGTAGCGACCGTGAGCAGGCCCGACCGCGCGTCGGCGCCCCCCTTCACGGGCAGCGCGCCGATGCAGGCCCCCAAGCACGACGAGAACAGGGAGCATACGGCGATGCTGACCAGGCAGACGCCTATGCGGCCCGAGAAGTCGACGTCCCCCGCCACGCACATGTAACCGAAGCCCACACCGAGGAACGCCGTCGATACCGTCCAGCACGCCGCGACCACCGGGATCAGCAGGCGCAGACGGCTCGTGCCCGCGATGCTCTGCCTCGCTCCCAGTGCCGAAGCAGTGGGCTGCAGGCGATAGACCATGCCCTCGGCAACCTGCGCGGCAAACAGCGATGCCATGCCGAGGAACGCGTAGAAGTAGCGCACGGTCTGGTCTGGCTGGGAGCGCGTGAGGGAGATCTTCTGTACCCCGACGCCCTGGGATAGGGCATGGGAGACTGCTGCGGGATCCGCCAGCAAAGCCGGATTCTCGGCCGCGATGCTCATCAGCAGCTCTTTGTTCTGCAGGAAGCTCGAGGCGACTGACTCGATGATGGTGCGGTTGACCTCATAGGAGATGTCCTCGCCGGCATGGGCCGGTGAGTCGGCAGGCGCGAGCAACACGCGCGGGTCACCCGCCTCGTCAACGAGATAGGCCCCGTCGACCTCGCCGGATTTGATCAGGTCTCGCGCCTCAGCCTCGCTGTCCACCTCATGCAGGTCGAGGAGCGGGGTGTCCTGCGTGCTGAGCGTATCGACCACCTGGGCGAAATTGCTACCCGACCAGGCGTCGTCGGAGACCACGGCAACCGCCACCGAACGGCTCGTCTCCTGGGTCCGAAGCGGTTTGAACATGACGCTGAAAATCGTGGTCATGACGAGGGGGAACACGAGCGTCCAGATGACGATGCTCGGCGTCCGCACCGCCCCCTTCACCGTGACCTTGAAGGTGCTCCACATGCCCGCCTCCTAATCCCGCAGCTCGCGGCCGGTGATCTCGAGGAACACGTCGTTCAGCGTGGGTGGCGCGCAGGTGATCCGCCCCAGGGGCACGCCGGCCGCGCGGAGCGCCGCGAGCACGTCCGTGAGGTTGTGGCCGCTCGCCTCGCATACGACGGAAAGCAGA
>OBWZ01000521.1_pt1 | contig 10817 bp, 4 predicted proteins | sample 1476561 | NCBI WGS metagenome assembly OBWZ01 (sample SAMEA2580138, study PRJEB22360) | human gut metagenome | biome: human gut; feature: human-associated habitat; material: faeces | place: Denmark | collected 2008/2010 | reverse complement strand
AGGTTTCCGCGGCTTGGAGCGGCGCCGCCCACCTGCCGTCGACAGCGCGGCGCGCCTGCAGCCAGAGGATCCTGCCCTTCGGCGTGCTGACCTCGAAGGCGACATTGCCCGGATTCTCGGCAAATCCCGAGGCGGTAAAGGTAATCGCCCTGTCCGTGGTGCTGGCAGTCGCGCTTACCCCCGCTGCGCGCGCATCGCAGCTCGCGGTTCCGAACGCAGCGGTGAGCTTGCCGTGCGTTGCCCAAGCAGTGACCGTGTAGGTGCCGTTGTCGATGACACCGCCAGCCATGGAGGAGGTGGAGGCGGTCCAGGAGCCGTTTGCGCCGCGGCGCGCCTGGATCCAGATCTCGGTGCCCGAAGGCCGTCTCACCTGGAAGGCGACATTCGACGGAGCCGTTGTCCATCCCGATGCGGAGAGCGCAATGACGGCCCCTGTGCTCGAGGCACTCACCTGGGGTGTCCCGGCGCTCGCCGTGAAGGACGAGCGCGATACAACGGCCGTGACAGCACCCAGGTTAGCCCAGGTCTTGACCTGGTGGGTGCCCCATGCACCCAGATCACCAGTCACTGAGACCGATGCGGTCCAACTGCCATCGGATTGCCGCTTCGCCTGCACCCAACGAGAAGGACCCGCGGGCCCTGCTATCTCGAAGGCGACGTTTGCGGGCTCTATGGTCCATCCACTTGCCGATAGGGAGACCGTGGCACCCGAAACCGAGGCTCCCGTTGAGACTTCCCCGAGTCCGATATTCACCTTGGTGGCACCAAACGACGCGGTCACCGCGTTGAACGTGGCGTACACCTCAACCTTCTGGGCTCCCCAGGATCCAAGCTCACGGGTAACCGACGGACTCGCCGTCCAAGAACCGTCCGCCTGATGGATGCCCTGGAACCAGACGGTCTTCCCCGCGGGCGTGGTCACGGCGAAGGCGACGTTCTGGGGCTCGGCGCTCCAGCTATCGGCAGCGAGCTTGAGGAGGGCGCCTGAAGCCATAGCGCTGATCCGCGTTGTCGGCGCCGCCACCGTTGTCGTCTTGGTGGCGACAGCCTCTGTGTTGCCGTCGATGGTTGCCCAAGCCGCGATGGTCACCTGGCCCCAACGGATCTTGCTTGAGGGAACCGGCAAGGAGGCGGTCCAAATGCCATCATCCACCACAGACGCCTGGACCCACTGGGTCGCACCTCCTTGGGACGTGGCAGCGAATGCGACGTTGGAGGGCGCGGAGGAGAAGCCGCTCACCTTGAGGGCGAGCGTGGTGCCGTCGGGCTCAACCGCAAGTGCCGGTGCGGCGGCTGGGGTGGCCGGGTCTGTTTCCTCCTGCGAAGGGGTGGCGCTGCGATCTGAACCGTCCCCCTCAACCTCAACTGAGGGTTGCGTGGCCTCTACCTGCGTGGGGACTGCATCCGGCTGGCCCGCTTCAGCCGTGGCGTCATCCCCGAACGCCAGGGCGGGAGTCGCGGTGAGGCCGCATCCCAACACAAGCGCGAGCGCGCCGATGACCGGTATGCGAAAGCGTTTCATATACATCCCATCTCTCTAAAACCAACGCACTGCGGGTATATCACCGGGTCCGGACACGATTTTGCCAAGTGCGCCAAACCTCAGCGGGTCGGAAAGCCCCAACGCACCTGATGCGTGACGCCGTAATGCCGGATGAAGTCGTCCAACGATTCGATCTTGATCTTGCCGACGTTGCTGATGATCTTGCCGTCACCCATGTAAATGCCGACATGCCCGTAGATGGAGCCCATCGTGGTGTGGGGATGCGACGGGGTCGCCACGAGCATCCCGACGCGCAGTTGCAAGGGATCAGCTGACGTGCAGTAGGCCCAATACAGGTCACGGGCATCGCCGAAGAAGCTGGCAACACCTGCCCGCTCATACACCTGCTCGACCCACATCGCGCACAGCCCTCCACCGGGGGAAGGCGTGGCCAAGGCCGTATCGACGATATGGCGCTCCACAGCACTTGCGGACGCGTAGAGGGGATAGCACGGGTAGAAGATGAAATTCACCGTGTCGAACGGCAGGGTCACGCCCTCGCTCGTCGCGTATGCAGTGGCGATGTGCTTTCCCATGACGATCAAGCCGTTCTCTTGTCCAGCGGTTGCTGTCCAAGAGCCGTCAGATTTACGGACGCCCTGGAGCCAAATGGTGCCCGTGGGCGTGTCCACACGGAAGGCGACATTAGACGGCACCCTGGTCCAGCCCTGCGCGGTGAGAGTGAACGATGCGGTGCCGACGGCAGCGTTAACTCGCACGGACCCTGCTGAGACCGTGAACCGAGCGGAGTCGAAATAATGGACGGCCCCATCGATGGTGGCGACGGTCTGCGCGGAGAAGCTGCCCCAGGCGCGCAGGTTGAGGGGAGCCGAAACATCAGCGGCCCAACTGCCGTCGGCTTGTCGGATCGCCTGGATCCAAACCTCTCCGCCCTGTGGCTTCAGCACCTTGAACGCGACGTTCTCGGGGGCAATGGCCCAACCAGACGCTGAAAGGGTCGCCCTCGTGCCCCGCGTCACCGCGTTCGTCGAGATGCGACCGGCGGTTACCTCGAGCGCGTCCCATCCCGCCGGGGCCGTCTTGGAGTCCACGGTCGCCCATGCCACCACGTGGTAGGAACCCCAAGAGCCGCCCACTGCGGAGAACGTTGCGGCTGCGCTCCAGCTGCCGTCGGGTTGACGTTCCGCCTGGAGCCAGCGGGAGATGCCCGATGGTCCCGTGACCTGGAAGGCAACATTCGAGGGCGCGCTGCTCCAGCTCGAAGCGGTGAAGCTCAGGGAGCCATCCGTCAACTCCGATGTGACATGCGCGGTGGTCCCCTCTTCGATAGCCGTCTCCCCCACGGCACCGGTCACAACGCCCATGGTGGCCCACACGCGCGCGCACCGTGCACCTGCGATGGACCTTGGGACCTCCGGGAGCCATGATCCATCCTGCCCGCGCACAGCTTGAATCCAGATTGAGCGGGCGCCGCCCGTGAGTTCGAACGCCACATTCTTAGGCGTTGCGCTCCAATTGAGCGCCGATATGAGGATGGCACCCTGATCGGTCCGAGCGGTTGTTACCTGCATCGTCGGCAGCGACAGCGCATGGGTCGTCGACGCATAGGGGGCCGTCTTAGAGCCGAAGGTAGCCCAGACGGTGGCAGAGTACACGCCGAACGCGTTCACGCCATCTTTGGCGGTGAGGGCTCCGCTCCACGCGCCGTCTGAAAGCGCGATCGCCTGGATCCATCGGGTCGTACCACCTGGCAGCCTCACCTCGAAGGCAACGTTACGCGGACGCTCGGCGAAACCATCCGCCCGGAATGAGATCCCTGATGTGGTCTCCTCCGCGGCCACCTGCACCTCAGTGCCATCTATCTGGCATGTGGCGCTCGCATATGCCGACGTGGCCCCCAGATGGGTCGCCCACGCGGTAACCGTGTAGGTGCCGTCTTCGAAGACGCCGCCCAGCATTGAGGAGATGGCTGCCGACCACACGCCCCCAGAAGTCTCGCTGGCCTGAATCCAGGCCTCCCGTCCTGAGGGGCTCTTCACCTGAAATGCTACGTTGCTGGGCGGAATGGACCACCCTGAAGCCTCGAGATGCGCGGTCGCGCCGGTACCATCCGCACGCACTTGGGCGTCTCCCGCAGCCACCGTGAACGAGGTGGCGGCAACTGACGTCGTTGAACCGGAGACCGTCGCCCATACCCGTACCTTGTACGTCCCCAGCACGGTGACGGCGTTCCCCAGTCGCGTTTTGAGGGCCCAGGACCCATCAGCGCCGCGCACGCCCTTAAGCCACCGTGAGGAGCCGGACGCCGGGATGATCTCGAACGCGACGTTGCTGGGCGCCTGGGCCCAAGCTGACGCCGAGAGCACGAGGTTGCCACCTTCGACGGCCGCCCTGGCCTCCACCGCCACCGATGCGACCTCCGCTTGCTCGCGGGCGGGAGACGTCGCGACATCCCCCTCTCCCAGATCTGACGCGGGCGTCTCGTTCGATGGGAGGGCATCATCGTCTCCAGCTGCGGACGCTGATGCGCTGGCACCGTGATCCTGAGGCGCGTCGGTTACGATCGCCTCCTCCTGGTCTCCTTGCGCCGCCGTCACAGCGAGCTGATCGGCCGGTGGCTCGTCCGCGAAAAACGCGCCCGGCACCGCAGCGGCACCGGGCGCAAGCAGCGCGACCAGGATAGATACGAAGACACGCTTCTTATTCATGTTCGTTCCCCAACAGTTGATGCACAGCACATACCTGGCGTCGTACCAGGCCCTTCGGCCAAGTGTACCACCTAGGAGGCGAGGTTTAAATAAACGGCCTCAACACGCCCTTCATACCCGCACGCGCGTACACGCTCGAGATCATGACCTTCGGCGGATATGCCTCGATAACACGGTCATTACCGAGATAGATCGATATATGGCCGGCGTAGCAAATCAGGTCGCCCGGCTTGCGCTCACCGAAGGAGACGCGCTTGAAGCGGGGGTTGTTCCACATGTGGTTCGCGTACTGATCATGGCCCGGCGTGTAGTAGTGATCCCACGGGTTATAGGGGGAAAGCTCCATGCCGGTGGCGTAAAGGCCCTGCATGACCAGACCGGCGCAGTCCACCCCGATACCCGGCGCGCAAGAGTAGTCCCACTTATAGGGAGTCCCCAGGTAATCCATGGCGCGGGTTATGAGCGTGTTCACGAGGTCGTTGCGCGTGGCGTTGTAGGAGATGCGCGACGGCGAGGCGTACCCGAAGATGCCCTGCCCCTGATTCTTGACCTGAACGTTCTGATTGGAAACCTGGTAGTAGCCGGCAGGGTTCTGATAGCCGATGTACGGCGGGAATACGAACGAGGTCTCGGCCGGCAAGACGAAGGGTTTGCTTCCCGAAAGGCTGATGTAGGTACGCACGCGGTAGGTCCCGTACACCGAGTACCCCTGCCAGGCGTACCCTGTGGCAGCCCATGAGCCATCCGCTTGACGGACACCCTGAATCCATTTTGAGCCACCCTGGGGAAGGACGATCTCGAAAGCCAGGTTCGATGGGGTGACGTTAAAACCCTTGATGACCACATCGAAGGCGTTTCCGCCCGATGTGATGCGTGAGCTGACCGTGATTGAACCCAGACTGGCCGTCGCTGTCGTCGAAGCGAGATTCGAGGTGAGCTTGCCGATGGTGGCGTATACCTTGATGCGATAGGTACCCCACTCGCCGAGGTCACGCAAGACAGAGACATTCGCCGCCCACGCGCCGCTCTCCTGGCGAGACGCTCGGACCCACTTGGACGCTCCCGAGGGGAGCACGACCTCGAAGGCAACGTTCTTGGGGTCTATCCACCAACCCGAGGCCGAGAGGGAGAGGTCGGTCGCATTCGAGACGGTCGCGAAGGCCTTGACCGGTCCGGCGCTCGCCTCGACGGTGTCCCCGCCGACCGTGATGGTTGTCCCGTCGAACGTCGCATAGGCGCTCACACGATAGGTTCCCCAGGCACCGAAGGTGTCCGTCGCCGAACCAGACGCCGCCCATGAGCCGTCATCGCGGCGGACCGCCTGGATCCACCTTGTGGCACCTGTCGGAAGTTTGACCGCAAAGGCCACATTCGAGGGGGCCTTGTCCCAGCCGGAGACGGAGAAGGTGAGGTTCGCATCCTCGGCGGTCGCCGAGACCCGGATGTCCCCCATCGTCGCCCGCGCCACGGCCGTTTCGCCGAACTGGGAGGTCCTACCGCCAAACGTCGCGTAGACGGTGGCGCGATAGGCGCCGAGCTGCTTGTACACGGAGAGAGCCTGGACCTGCGCCGTCCACGAGCCATCCTGCTGGCGGTACGCCTGGACCCAGGCTACATCTCCCGAAGGGAGCTCGAGACGGAATGCGGCATTGGAGGGCGCTATGCCCCAGCCCGATGCCGCGAATGTGAGGTCGGCTCCGGATGCGGATGCAGACCCCGTGACGCGAACATCTCCGGCGCTGACTTGGGCTGTGTCCGAACCATAGCTCACGGTCTTACCGGCGAAGGTGGCGAAGGACGTCACGGTGTAGGAACCAACGTTCCCGAAGTCGGAGATGCTGTCGACGCTCGCCGTCCACGAGCCGTCGGACTGGCGGCGTGCTTGATACCAGCGCTCCGCCCCGGTGGGGGAAACGATACGGTGACCTCTCCGGCATCGGGGGTACGCGACTTTGGAGGGGTCGAGGGTCCAGCCGCTCACGCGAGCAGCCAGAGTCCCGCCATCGACGGAAGCAGTCGTCGCAGGCTTGGGAGACGCGACGTTCACACGGGCCAGGCCATACGATTCGGTTTTTCCGCCAAAGGTGGCGTACGCCTCCGACTCGTAGGAGCCGTACGCGCCGAAATCGGCACCTGCGGGTATGGAGGCGCTCCAGCTGCCGTTAGTCGAACGAGTCGCCTGGTACCAGCGGACCCCACCACCCGGAGAGGTCACCTTGAAGGCGACGTTGCTCGGGTTGACGTTCCAGCCAGATGCCGTGGTCTCAAGCTTGCCGTCGCGCGCAGCGAGGGAGACGGCCGGCGTAGGCCGATCGATCTGAACAGAGGCAGACGTGAGGTCATAGGTATAGAAACCGAAGGTGCCGTACGCCGTGACGCGGTAGGAGCCAGCACGGTCGAAGATGCGCAGGGTGTCCGCCGTCGCCGTCCAGCTTCCATCGGCGCGCCTGCTCGCCTGGTGCCAGGTGACGGCACCGGACGGCGAGGTGATCGAGAAGGCGACATTCGATGCCTCGGACGGGAAGCCGGAGATCCCCATGTTCAAGATGCCGCCCGAAAGCGAGGCGGTGGTCTTCATGTTCGACATATCGGGTCGGGCGAACCGTGGGTCATACGAGTAGTTCAGGTCCACGTTCCCCGAGATGCCCGCGACCGAACCACGCGAGGTATACTGCCACATGCTGTACGTGCCACCGTAGGTGTTGGTGACGTTCCACTGGGCGACCCAGCGCTCCCACTGGTTGAACACGGGACTCGAGAGGTTCGTCTCCCACCAGCTCGTGCTCGTGTACACGCCGGGGGTGTAGCCCTGGGCCTTGATAGCGTCGCAGTAGGCCTGCGCCATGGCAGCAAACGCGGCCGGCCCGCCCGTGATCTGGCGGTACTTGTTGTTATCGTCGACACCGGCCGGCACACCGCTCTTATCGGTGTTCTCGATGTCGTAATAGACCGGGAGCGCGAGGTCGGATGGACTGAGCCCCGCCTTCTTCAAAACGGTGAGTGTCCAGTTGGCCTCTTTCTTCGCGCTTTCTGTATCCCACGCGTAGCTGTAGAGGTAGACACCGAACTTGATGCCGTTTCGCTGGGCCCCAGCGACGTTCCTCAGGAACTGATCGTCATCCCCACCCCAGCCGTAACCCAGGCGGATGATCGCGAACTCAACACCCGCCTGTTTGACCTTAGCCCAATCGATGACACCGTTCGCATAGCTCACGTCGATACCCCAGGCGGTGGCGCCGCTCGGCAGGGTCACGCGCGTGGCGCGGTACGCGGGACCGTTCTCCGCGGGCCCGCCGACCGCCTTGATCTGGCCGTCCTCGTAGCGCCAGGAGTTCGCCATGGACAGGTCGGAGGAAGGCGTGTCGGAGCTGGATTCGGCGTCTGCAGCGCCCTCCCCCTCGCCCTCGTCTGCCGCCGGCTCCTGTGTAGCCTCCTGCGGCGCCGCGGGCTGCTCGTCAGCCTCGGCCGTCTCCGTCGCGGCGTCATCGGAGGTGTCTGACGAAGCGGTGTCCTCCGTTTGCGTGGACGCCTGAGGATCGGGCGTCACAGTCGCCGCCGCCTCGGCCGCGCTCTGCTGGCTCTCGGCGTAGACCGCAAAGGGCTGGACGAGCGGGGCGAAGGCGAGCACGGCGGTCAGAAGCGCTGAGAGCGCGAATCTGGATCGGGGCATGTCAGTTCCTTCCCGGCAAAAGCTGCATTTGCACCCACCAATATACGTCATCCCACGTTCACATCTGCAGACGATACCCCGGGTTTTTCTGACAGTTTTGATATCTTTGAACAATAAGTCGGTGCCACCGGCATCGATCCAATACACGCGGTGCGAGATCGAAGAACCCCGCCCCTCTGCACGTGGTCCACCCTGCTCTGGTACCATGACCACAAAGTCCATCGTGCCTGCGTGAATCGGAGGATCCATGTCTCAGTATGACTACCTCGTTGTCGGGGCCGGTGTCACCGGCGCCATCTTCGCCCACGAGGCCCGCCGAGCCGGGAAGACGTGCCTGGTCATCGACCGTCGCAACCACACGGCAGGCAACATGTACACCGAGGATGTCCACGGCATCAACGTGCATGTGTACGGCGCCCATATCTTCCACACCTCCATGCGCGAGGTGTGGGATTACGTCAACCGCTTCGCCGAGTTCAACAACTACGTGAACTCCCCCGTCGCCTACTACAAGGGCGAGGTCTACAACCTGCCCTTCAACATGAACACCTTCGCCAAGATGTGGCCCGGCGTCGTCACCCCCGCCGACGCCCGCGCCAAGATCGACGAGCAGATCGCCCGCGAGGGCATCGAGGAGCCGCAAAACCTCGAGGAGCAGGCCCTGTCCCTCGTCGGGCGCGATATCTTCGAGAAGCTCGTCAAGGGCTACACCGAGAAGCAGTGGGGCCGCGACTGCACCGAGCTGCCCGCGCACATCATCCGCCGCCTCCCCTGCCGCTTCATCTACGACAACAACTACTTCAACGACCGCTTCCAGGGCATTCCCATGGGCGGCTACACCAAGCTGATCGACGCGATGCTCGAGGGCACCGAGGTCCGCCTCGGCGTCGAGTACCGCAACCTCATCGCCGAGCAGCCCGATATCGCCGACCGCGTCATCTACTGCGGCCCCATCGACGGCTTCTACGATTACAAGCTCGGCACCCTCGAGTACCGCAGCCTCCGGTTCGAGACCGAGGAGCTCAATGAGGTGAACCACCAGGGTGTGGCCGTCGTGAACTACACGGAGCGCGACGTCCCCTACACCCGCATCATCGAGCACAAGCACTTCGAGTTCGGCGAGCAGGAGACCACGGTCATCACGCACGAGTACCCGGCGGACTGGAAGCCGGGCGACGAGCCGTACTACCCGCTCAACAACGAGCGCAACGCCGAGCTGTACAAGCAGTACGCCGAGCTGGCGAAATCCGAGGGCAAGGTCGTGTTCGCGGGGCGGCTGGGCGAGTACCGCTACTACGACATGGACAAGGCCGTGGCGGCAGCATTCCGCCTGGTGCGGCGCGAGCTCAAGATCGAGCCGACGGAGGCGTAGGCAGCGGGGCCCGTCTCCCCGGCACGAAGCGGCGTCCTGAACAGCGGGCTCTGGGTACATACCCGGAGCCCGTTTCTGAATGCCGACAGGTCAATATTGCCTCTTTTTACTGCAGGAAAGCCATGATTCAGATCTGCCAGCAAATCAGGCGTACGCTGACAGGTCAAAAACAGGGCTTTTCGCCGTATAAAAGGGCGAATTTCGACCTGTCAGCGTTTGGGCCGGTGCCTGTCAGCATCCGGGTCAGCGCGTGGCGCGGTGCTCTGCAATCAGCGTGCCGATGAGCTCGACGGCCGCATCATATGAGCGCCGACGGTCGAATTCGACCTCGGCTACGGCCCGGGCACGGGTGCCCATCCGATCCCGGGCATCCGCGTCCGCGATCAGCTCACCGAGAACCCTCGCGAGACCCGCGACATCCCCCGGCGCCACGTTCACCCCAAAGCCGTCGCGCTCGACCTTCGCGCGGAACTCAGGGTTCATCGACGTGTTGACCATCGGGTGGCCGGCGGCGAGGTAGTCGCCGATCTTGGTGGGCACGCTCTGAGGGGCATCGGCCACAAGCGAGTTCACCGTCGCATCCGCCGCGGTGAGGTAGGCCGCCATCACGGGATAGGGCAGGTAACCGAGGAGGTCCACCGGGGCGGCGGTCTCAGCCACCACCCGCTCGAGATCGGGACGGGTCGGGCCGTCGCCCAGGATCTTCACGCGCAATCCGGGATGGGCAGGTGCGAGCTTGGCGGCGGCGCGCACGAGGGTCTCCAGGTCGTAGAGGGCGGATATGTTCCCCGCGTAGGTGAGCCACAACTCGCCGACGGGCTTGATGACCTCGGCGGCGTGCGCGGCCGTCCCCGCATCGAAGGCGGCGAGGTCGTTGCCCACGTAGAGCACGAGCTTGGGGATGTCCTCAGCCCGGTCGCGGAAGCCGCGGGCCGCATACTCCTCGCTCGTCCCCACGATGGCGTCGGCGAGCGCGAAGGCCCGGCGTGCCTGCAGCTCAAAGGGGGCGAAGAGGAGGTCTGACACGACCGGCACATCGAGGGCCACGCGGAAGGCCTCCGGCCAGAGATCGTTGACGTCGATCACGAAGGGGATCCCGTGCCGCCGGGCCGCGCGGCCCACGGCGAGCGTCACATCGTTCGGCGGGATCTGGCAGTAGATGAGGTCGTAGTCGTGGTGGGCGTCGAGGTAGGCCTCTGTGCGCCGCGCCATCACATGATGGGCCCAGATGCGCTGCGGGCACATGTTCTTCGGGTAGCTCGGCTCTTCGATGAAGCGCACATTGAACGGATGGGCGGCGGCGTTGAAGGTGGTGAGGTCGCGCTGGCGCTTCTCCCAATGCTGGAAGCTCGCGGTGATGAAGTCGACCTCGTAGCCGCGCGATGCGAGCAGGGCCGCGAGGTAGGTGTAGCGCGTGGCGCCCTTGACCTCATCCCCGAGCCGCGCATCCACGCTCACCACGGCGATGCGCCCCTTCCCCTCCGGTTTTCCCGGCATGGCCCCTCCGTTCACGTCCATCCGCTACCGCCTCCTTCCTGCCACCAGCCCGCTGATGCGCTCATA
>OBWZ01000514.1_pt1 | contig 10956 bp, 6 predicted proteins | sample 1476561 | NCBI WGS metagenome assembly OBWZ01 (sample SAMEA2580138, study PRJEB22360) | human gut metagenome | biome: human gut; feature: human-associated habitat; material: faeces | place: Denmark | collected 2008/2010 | reverse complement strand
CTTACAGGTCGGCTTCTGCCATGGCAACTGAGCAGGGGGGGGGGTATCTAAGTTCCCCTGCTCCTATGGAGCAGCCAGCGGATGACGCTGGCGATTCCGCCTCCGCACCAGCGTCTGAGACAGACGAGGCATCGCCCGAGTCTGCGACAGATGAGGCAACGTCCGATACGGTCCCGTCGCAACCCGCTGAATCCGACGCTCATGTTCTAGCCGCCGCAGCAGAAGATCGCGCTGCCACCCCGGCGAACCAGCCCGTCATAGAGGCGAGCCTGGTGTCCACAGATGGCAAAACCAACTACGGATCGTTGAGCGATCCCAAGACCCTCATCTCCCTTCCGAAGGGCCAGCAATTCAAGCTGCGCCTCCATGCGGTGTTCCCCTCCGCGTCCGATAAGTCCATCGACGTGGCCTTGCCCTACGGCATGGATTGGAACGACTCGAGCTTCAAATTCGATACGACGGCGGGCTGGTACGGAGAGCTTCAGAAAGACGGCATCATCATACCGAGCAAGCAGACCGAGGATTCCAAGAAGCCCGTTTCGGTGTACAACTGGAAATCCGCAGGCACGCTCACGATGAAGTTCCAGGACACCACCCAGGAAGTCACCTTCGACGTGCCCATGGGCCTTCAGACCTACGATACGGGCCTTGCATCCATCTCCGATGCCATCACCGTCACCCAGAACTACACCAAGGAGGGCGATGCTCCGACCGCATCCCGACTCGGCACCGATATCGAGGTTACCAAGCGGCCCGAGCTTACCAAAATCGGCTTCTGGGGGAATTACTCCGAGCTCTTGAACAAAAACGGCAATATCGAAGTGGGTTTGGATGACGCTCGGGGCACCGGCCACAATGTGTCCTGGATGGCCAACCTGGACGACGGCTGGGGCGTAAGGCGCGTGCTCGAAGACTACTTCTATGCGATGCTCGTCCCGGAGAAGGCGGAGTATCTCGGTCGTAATGCCCCCGATGAGTACGGGGGCGTACAAGAGAAAGATCTCAAGATTCTGAGCCCGGGCGAGAAGTTCACCATGAGCACCGGCGCCGAATATACCGTTCCTGCCGGCAAGAAACTCTACGTGTGGGAGCGCAAAGAGAACATCACCACTGCGGTCATCGCCGATCAATACGAATTCAACCCCATGTGGCGCTTCCCCAAAGAGGACTTCCCCGTAGGGAGCATCGCGGAGATCAGCCAGTTCGATGTAGGGGTGAAGTACTACGATCCGACGGGCCAGAGTGCCTACCTGCCCTACGACGCAAGCCGTCTTAAGACGATGAAGTACGAGATCGTCGAACCCAAGGAAGATGTGTATGCAAACAGCACGCTCGTCGCTAAGGATACCAATCTAGAGCGGTGGGAAGGCTATATCGCCGATAACGAGGTATACCTGGGAGCTCCTGGCTTCGAGCACACGCAAGAGCGCACCCTCGGTTACTTCACGGTTGGAAACCGCGGCTCGGGAAATAGCCGGAACAAGACCATCATCATCGATTACGACGTCAACGACACCAAGATCGCCGGCGTGACAGCACAGGCGCTCCCGCTCATCTCACGCCAGAAGAAGGATGGCACCCCTGCCACCCAGGTGAGCGATTTCAAGGTCACCCTCTGGAACAGCAAAACCGACGAGACCACGGACTATACGATCGACGCCTCGAAGCTCAAACAGCGTTTCCGCGTGGAAGACGTATTGGGCAAGCACGTCGAGGGTATGTATATCAAGCATATCGAATACAAGATCGACACCATCCCTTCTAAAACTGCGCTGACTGCTTGGGACAGGGGTCTGGCCGGCGAAGAAACCGAATTTGAGGACAGCTCCCTGTATTTCTTCGGCAACGTCCTTACCAACGACGTGCGTGAAAAGGGTCGCTGGGGAGACGATCCCTCCCTGTTCAAGACCGTCATCCGTATCGAGAACACGGGTGCGGAAGAGCCGGATTGGGCGTATCGCAATCAATACAAGTGGGACTTCGGCGACGGCAGGGGTGAAGTTGTGTTCCAATATCCCAGCCGCTCGGCGGATCATGTGACCATCGGCCACACCTTCACCGCATTCACGGGCAAGAGCTTCATCCAGGGTCATGGCCCGACGACCGCTTTCCATGACGGAACGGCGTATCCGCTGAATTTCGTGGTGGGCGATACGGTTCGCGACAAGGGCTTCGATTACTTCACGCCGACCTGGGACGGCAGCGCGAGGGGCATCGAGACGTTCAAGGTTATTTACTACATCAGCCCCTTGGGCGATGACCTGAGCTTCAATATGACCTATCGTTCCGTCGGCTCCAAGGATGCGTGGTTGCAAAAGAGCGCCGATCCGAACAACATGAGCCTCAAGCAGCCCGACGTGTCGGAGGTGCCGGCATCAGACGCCCTGAAGGCGGTCTATCCCAAGGCGAAAGTTTATAAGCTCGATTTCTCCAAGCTCACGTCCGACCAAGACATATACGATACGCGCGCCTACGGTCCGTCGGTGTACTGGAAAGAGTCTGCCGAGGCGATCCCCTACGCCATCAACGCGGGGTACTGGGCGTATACCGCTGACTGCGCGTTGCATGTAAGCTTCGCCTCCGATCCGTCGAAGGACGTGCCGGGCGAGTACACCGAGCTTATGTGGTTCGAATACGACACCGATACCGACGAAGATCTCGTCTATGGTTCGGGCATGGCCAAAGACAAGTGGGATCTGAACGGCAACGGCAGCACGGAAGACATGCTCGGCCGGCCCATGGGAAGGTGGGTCGTCAACGCCCCGACCGATCTGGTCGTGCGGTCTGCCGCCAAGATGGCGACGCAGCCCGATACGTCGTATGTCACCTACGACGGCATGTCCAAGACCTTGATCGGCGCCAACAGCACCGTCGACTATCGTTTGGTCGCGAACAACCCCACGCCGTCGGACGCCAACGGCCTGATGATATACTGGCCGGTGCCGAAAAAAGACCAGAACTGGGGCAAGGCGCTCCAGCCCACCGGCGCCTTCCAGTTCGACCTGTTCCTCAACGGCGGGATCCAGAGCGAGCTGCCCGAGGGCTATACCGTCTCCTATGCGAGGAACGTGAAGCCGACTTCGCAGGCGCTTGATTGGGATAGTTTCGCGTGGATCGAGGAGAGCGATACGGCTTCTTGGACGCAAGAAGACTGGGACGCCGTCAATTTCGTCCGCATCTCTTCTCCTGAGGACCGCGCCTTCAAAGCCGGTGAGAGCCAAGAGTTCAAGTTCAATTTGACCCTTCGCGACGTTGCCCCAGAGGATTTCAAGAAGAACCTCATCGACGTCTTCACGCCAGCCTATCTGCGTGACCTCGGCTCAGGCAAGGGCTACCGGTACGGCCAGCCCGTGGCGATGACCCCCACCCCTGGCATGCTCAAGGGCGTCGCCTGGGTCGATGCGGATTTCGACGGCACGATGGACGAGGGCGAGAAATCCCACGTCGTGCCTGGCTTGGAGCTCGAGCTGTACGATTCAGCCGGCAAGCTGGTGAACACCGCCGTCACGGACGAGACGGGAACCTATGAGTTCAAGGGTCTCAAGGACTGGCCCTCGACGGCATCTGGTGAGCTCGAGGCCTTTACCGTCAAGGTGAAAAACCCCACCGACCCTCAGTCTGCGGAGGCCGGCACCTTCGTGCGCTTCTCGCCCACCAAGGGCGACATGGTCATGACCGCTTCCGACGACCAGACTTCGGCCAGCGTGGAAGGGGTAGCCATAGATAATCCGAAGGCGCTGGCCCTCAACATCGGGCTCACGCGGGTTACCAAGGTTGACGTGCAGAAGACCTGGGTCGAGGGCAAGAACGCGGACGGCACGGATGGTGCCGGGATTGCCCACGATCCGGTCGAGGTGGCGCTTCTCATGGATGACGCCGATGGCGAGAAGGTGGCCGCTCAAGACATCGATGGCAAGGCGGTTCCCGCAGCCAGCCTGTCGAATGAAAACGACGGCTCCTGGAAAGCCTCCTTCACCAATTTGCTGGTGAGCAATCCTGCCACCAATGCCGCTGCCGCGTACACGGTTAAGGAAGCATCTGTCCCTGAGGGGTACGTTGCTTCGTATGCATACGAGACCAAGGAATCCAAGGATGCGCGCACGGGTGATACGCTGAGCTATACCGTGGCAACCGTTACGAACACGCGCATCCACGGCAGCATCGAGGTTTCCAAGACGGACAAGGCGGATGCCAAGAAACTTCTGCCAAACACCAGCTTTGAGCTCAGGAAAGACGGTGTCAAGGTGCGCGAGGGCACTACTGACGAGAAGGGCGTGCTCACCTTTAGCGATATTCCGTATGGCACCTACGAGGTGGTGGAGACCGCCGCGCCCGAGGGCTATGTGCTCGTTTCAACGCCGCATGCCGTAAAGATCGAGACCCAGGATCAGGTTGTTAAGCTCGCCGTTGATAACGCGCAGGTCAAGGGCACGGTTGTGGTGACCAAGACCGATGCTGAGGACGGGGATAAGCCGCTTTCCGGTGCGAAGTTCGAGCTGCGTCGGGGCGATAAGGCTGTGGACACCCAGACCACGGGAGACGACGGCATGGCTACGTTCGAGGACGTGCTGTACGGCTCCTACACGGTGGTGGAGACCGAGGCCCCCGAGGGGTACGTGCTGGATAAAACGGCGCATGAGGCAAAGGTCGACACCCAAGACCAGGTGGTCAAGCTCGCCGTGGCCGACGCCAAGATCAAGGGAGCCATTCTCGTTTCTAAGGTCGATGCTCAAAACCAGAGCAAGAAGCTCCCCGGTGCCACCTTCGAGCTGCGCCAGGACGACAAGGTCATCGAGAAGGCCACCACGGGAGCCGACGGAACCTTGACCTTTGAGCATGTTCTCTACGGCTCCTACACGCTGGTGGAGACGAAGGCCCCCGAGGGCTACGAGCTTGATCAGAAGCCCCTTGCCGTCAAGGTTGTCGAAGACGGTGCACTGCTCACGTTTGAGGTGAAAAACACGGCTCTGCCAGCCAAACCGACACCGGTGGAGCGCGAGCTTCCCAAGACCGGCGATTCGGCTGCTCAGGCTGCTCCCGCGCTCTTCGTCGGCGTGGCGCTCAGCTCCCTCGCCCTGGCTCTTCATAGGAAGAGGAACCAGGTGAGGTAAGCGCAGCGGGCATATGCTGAGACGTGACGAGCCGTCGGAGTCGCATCCGACGGCTCGTCTTTTGATCCGTACGCGTTTGTATGGCCAGAGGGGGCCGTGATCCCCCTCCAGACGCCTTGGCCGCCGCCTGCACGCCTCGCGCACGCGCATACGGCGACGCGGCGGCTCCGCCCGCCCATGGTTCGGCTATACTCGGAAACGCATGCAAAGAAGTTGAACGTGTAGGTCTGTAGTTGTCCAGAGCTGGGCATACGTTGTCATCTCCGTATAAGGAGGCACACATGGGACTGTTCGATGCGTTTAAATCTTTTAGGAAGCCTGTTGAGGTTGATCAGGCAAAGAGCGATGACACCAAAGCCCGCATGCGCGCCCTTTTTGATGCGCAGGTTGAAGAAGGTCCCAGCTACCAGGTGGCCTATGGCTTCTCGGAGGATATACGCGGGGCAAACTTCGGCTTCGGCCGCACGCTGTCGTATACGTATCAGAACTTCATCCTGGGCTTTCGCGATGCGGACACCGCCTTGGTGCTTTTGCCCGTCAGCCCCGACCTCTCTGAGTCCGGCGAGCTGATACGCTACACGCCCGAGACGGTGAAAAAGACCAACTACATCGCCATGACCGACCAGTATTACCTGCAGTACGGGAGCTCGTTCAAGAAGGAGTTCTTCAATCTGACGGTACCGAAGACGCTGGATGATATCGTCTCACTTGATTTCTATGACGAGGACAGCTTCTCCTATGTAGATCAGGAACAGGAAGCGGCGGCGTGGGCGGACTTCTGGCGGCAATTCAGCAAGTGACGCTCGGGGCGCACGGTGCCCAACAGCTCGGGAAGGGGACGGAACAGGAGATGACCAGCATGCTTCCCACCTATGTGCTGGCCGCCATGTCCGGAGGGTTTCTCGTCTTCTGCTTCGTCCGCGTCTTCGTGCGGAAGGCGCAGGTGGCCCCGGTGGCTGGCGGCGCGTTCGCGCTTGGCATCCAGGTGCTTCTCGCACTCGTTGTGTTCGGGATGTCGCTGTGGAGCATGGTGAGCGGCACGCCCCTCCAGGAGATTCAGTACCGCGTCACGCAGCTCCTGCATTAGCGGCCGTGCCCGTGGCGGACCGAGGCTCTTTTGCAGCGCGCCCCGCTCGTCACCGCCGCGTTTTTCACCCCTTCAAGGGTGGACGGCAGCCTGCTCAACCTGCCGTCCACCAGCCGCCATCCATCGCCGAAGTTTCTCGAAAAAACATCTTGCGCCCGTGTCAGGCATCTGTGTATACTAGCTCTCGCAGCACTGACTGCATGGGGAGTTAGCTCAGCTGGTTAGAGCGCCGGCCTGTCACGTCGGAGGTCGCGGGTTCGAGTCCCGTACTTCCCGCCATCGCATTGAAATGCCTCACTTCGGTGGGGCATTCTATGTTTATTGTCACCTCCGCGCCCACATATCTTGCATCCCAGTTCCGCGGTGTATAGTTGGGCGGCAAATGTCATTTCATTCGCATTCTTGTCGCCGGATGCGAACACCTGTCTGCGGTGGCGCACCGACGGGTGCGCCGGGCATGAAGGGGCTGTCCATGGACATCACGAGGAAGACCGACTACGCGCTCCGCATGCTCTCCATGCTCGCGACGGACGAGGCGGAGCTCCTCTCGGTGCGCACGGCCGCGGAACTCGGCGATGTGCCGTACTCCTTCGCTCGGTCCATCCAGCACAGACTGGCGCAAGCGGGGATCATCGAGAGCCTGCGCGGCGTGCACGGCGGCATGCGCCTCAAGCTGGATCCCAAGCAGGTTAGCCTCTGCGAGATCGTCGAGGCCGTGCAGGGGCCCATCGTCGTGAACGAGTGCGCGGGCCCCGACGGGTTCTGCCCGCGCTCGGGAAGCTGCTGCTATCATCCCATCTGGATCGGCACGCAGGAGCTCGTCAAGAGCTACCTGAACTCCGTGACCCTGTACGACGTGGTGCACGGGCAGAAGTTCCCCTCGGTGGACGCCAAGTTCTCCGACCCCGACCGGTTCGTGGAGTACGTCGGCTGCGGGAGCCTGCCGGGCTGCTGCCCGAGCGCATAGGGGGCGGGGCGGACGCTCCGCGTTCTTACGGGATACAGAGGGGGAGGGCGCCATGGTGGCGAATTCGTTTCGCATGTTGGTGAGAGCCGAGGGCGCTCACCTCTACCGGGACCTCCCGTGGCGCAACACGCGGGACCCCTACGCCATCTGGATATCGGAGGTCATGCTCCAGCAGACCCAGGTGCCCCGGGTGCTCACGCGCTGGGACGCCTGGCTCGAGCGCTTCCCGAGCGTCTGCGCACGACGTGCTGAGCGCGTGGCAGGGGATGGGCTACAACCGCCGCGCCCTCGCGCTCAAAGCGGCGGCGGAGACCGTGGCCTCCGCCTACGACGGCGTGTTCCCGCAGGATACCCGCGAGCTCTGCGCCCTGCCGGGCATCGGTCCGGCCACGGCCCAGGGCATCCGCTCCTTCGCCTTCAACCTCCCCGGAGTCTACCTCGAGACGAACGTGCGCACGGTCTTCCTCCACCACCTGTTCCCCGATGCTCCCGCCGTGCCCGATCGCGAGCTGATCCCCCTGGTCGAGGCGGCCTGCCCGGGGACCGAGGCGCCGTTCGCCGAGCCCCTCGACGAGGATGACGCCCCGCGGGCCTGGTACTACGCCCTGCTCGACTACGGTGTCCTGCTCAAGAAGACCGTTCCCAACCCGTCGCGGCGGTCGAGCACGTACGCGCGGCAGTCGAAGTTCGAGGGGTCGCGCCGGCAGAAGCGCGCGGAGGTCGTGCGGATCCTGCTCGCCGCGCAGGCCGAGGGCGGCGGCCTGGATGCGGGGGAGATCCGCGGACGGCTCACCGCGTTCGAGCGCGAGGCGGGGCGTGCGGCGGTCGATGCGGAGTTGGTGGACGGCATCCTCACGGACCTGGCAGGCGAGGGGTTCTGCGTGGAGCGGGACGGGATCTGGGCGATCGCCTAGAGATCGCCTAGGTGCCCAAATGAATCGAACCAAGTGGACGTGCCTGTAAAAAAGTATGCCAAGGGTAATTTTCTGTAAATATGTCGCATTTGTGCCGATTGCCTTCGGGTGGTTCATCCGATGACAAGATATGACGAGGTACAGGCTTTGCAGCGCCCATAACAACCCGTTTTATCTGCGAGATTGCCCAGAAGATCCTTATTAGGAATGAGTTACAATAGGCATACCGGCGCAGAGGGGCGCCGAATGTACACCGTGTCGTCAGGAGGGAATCACTATGGATTTCGAGAACTCTCAGACAAAGAAGAACCTCGAGACCGCTTTCGCCGGCGAGTCGCAGGCCCACACCAAGTATCGCTACTACTCTTCGCGCGCCAAGAAGGACGGCTACGTCCAGATCTCCAACATCTTCCTGGAGACGGCCATGAACGAGTCCGAGCATGCGAAGCTCTGGTTCAAGTACCTGCATGGCGGCGAGGTCCCCGGCACCCTCCAGAACCTGAAGGACGCTGCCGCTGGTGAGAACTACGAGTGGACCACCATGTACAAGGAGTTCGCCGAGACCGCCGATGAGGAGGGCTTCAAGGAGATCGCCGCGAAGTTCCGTGGCGTCGGCGCCGTCGAGAAGGCCCATGAGGAGCGCTACCTCAAGCTCGCTGAGCGCGTTGAGAAGGGCGAGGTCTTCAACCGCGAGGGCGTCAAGGTCTGGAAGTGCCTGAACTGCGGTCACCTGCATGTCGGCCCCACCGCTCCGCAGCTCTGCCCGGTGTGCATGCACCCGCAGTCCTACTTCGAGGAGCATGTCGTCAACTACTAAGGTTGATTCCCAGGGGGAGTGAGAGCGCCGACGTTCGCGTCGGCGCCCTTTTTATATGAGCTGAACATCGGCAAGCGGCAAAACCGGCCCGACCCCTCCGGCGCCACCGATGGGGACGGGCCTGCTTATTGGCGTAACATTATCGGAGGCCATAGAGCACGTTGGTCGTGCTCCCCATGGAGTGGTCTTATGGGGCGTCACCCTATATTTCTCGACGCCGCGTGCATTGCGTGTTCGGAAAGGAGTACGCCATGGGCCAGCACTCCTTATCTTCCTTACGAATGTCGTAGTATTCAGATTTATAGATATTCTTTTGACGATTTAGATATTTTCTGAACGCAGTTTTCAAACGCGCGGTGGAGCTAGTAGAAAATGTCAGATCTGCGTCATCAGAGGATCGAGCGACCCCGTAAAGCCGCTATGCCGGAAGAAAATAGACTACGAAGCTATATAGATTGTAGTTTTTTCGGAGTACCACAACCGCATGAGGGACGATGCGCAAGCCAAAGAACCCAACCGGAGGGTTGAACACGCGATGAATAGACTCAGATCTGACATTTTCTACTAGGAGGGCAGCGCGGGCCGTCCACCATGCCCCCAAACCGACGCCCCGCGCGCCGTACCCTCAGTGACCCGCTGTCAAAATGGCCGTCCCCTCTTGTAGGTGACCTTGCAAACGATAGATCTACCAGCGTGAACGCGATCTGAAATCGCCGATCAATTCTTCTCGCTCGCGGGATCACGCCCAAAGTTCCCGCCCGAGGGCGCATAATAGATATGATTCACGCGACCCCTCATACCTGCGATTCGCCGTTGCGAGGCGGGGGCCGCGTCGTTGCTGTGGAGGCGCGGTGTGCCATGGGCCCCCGCCGAAGAAGGGGAGGTGTTCGAATGGCAGTGCAGGAAAAGACTGCGCGCGCATCGCTCGATGACCGCCTTGAGGCGCATGGCTTCACCCGCCGTGATTTCCTCAAGTATTGCGGGAGCCTTGCCGTGATGCTCGGTCTTTCCCAGGCCGCAGCGCCCCAGATCGCCGAGGCGCTCGTGACCGGTGCCGAGTCGGGCAAGCTGCTACCGGTCATCTGGATGGAAGGCGGCTCATGCTCGGGGTGCACGGAGGCCCTGGCTCAGACCAACACGCCCGACATCCCGGAGCTCGTGCTCGAGACGATCTCGCTCAACTACAGCGAGACCCTCTCCGCTGCGGTGGGCTTCTCGATGGAGCAGGCCCGTAAGGACACCATCGAGGCGGGGGGTTATGTCCTCGTCTACGAGGGCGCCGTCCCCACGGCATTCGATGGCAACGTGCTCCTCGTCGGCGGCGAGAAGGGCATCGACTCCCTCGCCGAGACCGCCGAGCACGCCGACGCGGTCATCGCGCTCGGTTCCTGCGCGTGCGACGGCGGCTGGATGGCCTCCCGTCCCAACGACGCGCACGCCATGGGCGTCCAGAAGTACCTCGCCGACCGCGGTATCGTGACGCCGGTCGTGAACATCCCGTGCTGCCCCGCGAACCCCGAGTGGCTCGTGGCCGTCATCGTCGAGTACGCCCTCATGGGGCGCCTGCCCGAGCTGAACTCCAAGAACGAGCCGGTGCAGATGTTCAACCAGACGGTGCACGACAACTGCCCGCGCCGCGGTCATTTCGAGAATGGCGAGTTCGTCTACCGTTTCGGCAGCGCTGAGGAGGCCAAGGGCTACTGCCTCTACCCGCTCGGCTGCCGCGGACCGCAGACCTTCACCAACTGCCCCATCACCCGGTGGAACCGCTCAATATCCTGGTGTGTGGAAGCCGGTGCCCCCTGCATCGGCTGTGGCGCCATCAACCCGCTGCACCCGCAGCGCAACTGGGTCGATGAGAGCACGCCCTTCCTCAAGCGCCACCGCAACATCTCGCTCGGCGACTTCCACTTCCAGCCCCCGGTGGCGGCCCTCGCGCTCACTGGCCTCGTGGTGGCCGCCCTCGTGGTGCATGGCGTGGGGATGAAGGTCGCCGGCCGCGTGGACGGCGGCGCCGACTTCGAGCCCGAGCGCCGATGGGACGTCAAGCACGGTGACGA
>OBWZ01000512.1_pt1 | contig 11084 bp, 8 predicted proteins | sample 1476561 | NCBI WGS metagenome assembly OBWZ01 (sample SAMEA2580138, study PRJEB22360) | human gut metagenome | biome: human gut; feature: human-associated habitat; material: faeces | place: Denmark | collected 2008/2010 | reverse complement strand
CTCCCGCGCGACCGGCCCGTTCCTTCCGGATCTGAGCACGGTTGTAGACGAGATGCAGGTACATGGCATCGTGGGCCGCCGTGCCATCGTGCCGCGCGATCGCATCCGCCACCGCCCGGTGGGTCTCGATGGACTCCTCCGCCAGCGCGGCGCGGGTCATGTCGATGAAGAGCGGAACCGACGAGGTGAAGACCGGGATGAGCTGCGGGACCACGATGTTCCCCGTGCTCTCGGCGATCAAGCGATGGAACTCAACATCCCGTTCCGCGTACGGCTCGCCGGCGAGGATGAGCCGCTCGATCTCGTCGGCGAGCTCCCCGATGCGCGCCACCTGCTGCTCGCTCGCGTTGGTCGCCGCCATGGAGGCGATGGCGGGTTCGATCAGGAGGCGGACCTCGATCAGGTCGGCGGCGAGCCTCTCCTTGTCCTCGATGAACGAGAAGCCGAGCGGATCCTCGACCACGCCCGGAGTGCCCGAGACGTAGGTGCCCGACCCCTGGCGTATGGTGACGATGTTGCGCGTCGAGAGGAGCTTCATGGCCTCGCGCACCGAGCTGCGCCCGGCTCCGAGCAGCTTCGACAGCTCGGCCTCGTTTGGCAGGCGATCACCCTGGGAGAGCCGGTTTTGTGCGATCAAGTCGATCACCTGATCGGCGAGATCATCGACCAGGCTTTTGGCGCGGTCCGCAGCCATGGGCCCCTCCTATCGTGCAAAGCCGCCGCCCCAGGCGCGCCGGCAGGTCGCCCCCATGATACCGTGCGCCCGTCATCCTCATACGAGTGCTTGCAAATTCATCTGATGATTTTATACTCGGGCTATCTACCCCGCTAGAGAGAGGGCACCGCTATGCCAACCTCACCTGAAACGCCTTCCGCAGCTTGCGGCTTTGGAGCGACGCTGCGCAGTCAGAAATACCGTGAGCTCTCCCCCGAGCTCGACCCGCTGCGCATCGGCGCGGGCTGGAAGCCGGAGGATCTGTCGAAGCCCCAGGTCATCATCGAATCCACCTTCGGCGACTCGCACCCGGGATCGGCCGGCCTCTTCGAGCTCGTGGAAGCGGTGCGCACCGGCGTCGCCGAGGAGGGCGGCCACGGGGCGCGGTACTTCACCACCGATATCTGCGACGGCGAGGCGCAGGGCCACGACGGGATCAACTACTCCCTGCCCAGCCGCGACGCCATCGCCAACATGATCGAGATCCATGCGAACGCCACCCCCTTCGATGCCGGGGTGTTCGTGGCCAGCTGCGACAAGGGCATGCCGGCGCACCTCATGGCCGTCGGCCGCCTCAACATCCCCAGCGTCGTGGTGACGGGCGGCGTCATGGACGCCGGCCCCGACCTGCTCACCTTGGAGCAGCTCGGTATGTACTCCGCCCAGTACGAGCGCGGCGAGATCAGCCGTGAGCAGCTCGACTACTACAAGCGCAACGCCTGCCCGAGCTGCGGCGCCTGCTCGTTCATGGGCACGGCATCCACGATGCAGATCACCGCGGAGGCGCTCGGCCTCGCACTGCCCGGCACGGCGCTCTTGCCCGCTACGAGCACCGAACTGCGCGAGGCTGCGCTCGAGGCAGGCCGTCAGGCGGTTCGCCTGGCGCGTCGCGGCCTCAAGCCCCGTGACATCGTCACGCGGGAGAGCTTCGAGAACCTCATCATGGTGCATGCCGCCATCTCGGGTTCCACCAACTCGCTTCTGCACATCCCCGCCATCGCCAGGGAATTTGGCATCGAGGTCACGGCAGATGACTTCGACCGCATGCATCGTGGTGCCCGCTACCTGCTGAACATCCGCCCCGCGGGTCAGTGGCCGGCCCAGTTCTTCTACTACGCGGGCGGTGTCCCCGCCGTCATGGAGGAGATCCGCGACGACCTTCACCTGGACGCGATGACGGTGACCGGTAAGACCCTCGGCGAGAACCTCGACGACCTGCGCGCGAGCGGGTACTACGAGGCCTGCCAGCGTCATCTGGACGCGTGGCGCCTCAAGCGCACCGATGTGATCCGCTCGATCGACCACCCGTTTGGAACCGACGGATCCATCGCCATCCTGCGCGGCAACCTCGCGCCCGATGGGGCCGTTGTCAAGCACACCGTGGTGCCCCGCGAGATGTTCCAGGCGGTGCTCCGCGCCCGCCCCTTCGACTGCGAGGAGGATGCGCTCGCCGCGGTGCTCCATCATGAGATCGAGCCGGGCGACGCCGTGTTCATCCGCTACGAGGGCCCCAAGGGCTCGGGCATGCCCGAGATGTTCTACACCACCGAGGCGATCGCCTCCGATCCCGAGCTGGGGGCCTCGATCGCCCTCATCACCGACGGGCGCTTCTCCGGCGCCTCGAAGGGGCCGGCTATCGGGCACGTGAGCCCCGAGGCGGCGACGGGCGGCCCGATCGCCCTCGTTGAGGAGGGGGATCTGATCCAGATCGACATCCCCGCGCGCACCCTCGACATCGTGGGCATCGCCGGGGAACGTCGCACGCCCGCCGAGGTTGACGCGGTGCTCGCCGAGCGGCGCGAGCGGTGGCAGCCCCGCGCCCCGAAGTACGATCACAGCGTGCTCAAGTTCTACACCGAGCACGCTGTCTCGGCGATCGACGGCGGGTACATGGCGTAGCGCCGGCGAGGAAGATCGTGCAAGTGATGGGGCAAAACGTCATCTCGACGCGGCTGCGAGGGCATTTTGCCAGGAAGCACCGTCGAAAGTAGGTTTCTATCATCAACCTGCATTAGGGGTGCCTCAACCCCGGGTCCGACGGCCAGACGCAAGGCCGAGGATCCAACCGCATGCCCGACCGGGGATCCCCCGCGCGTCCAGCCGTGCGTATCGGCGGTGTGAGCGACACCTTGCAGCTCTAGGGGATCCCCCACGCGTCCAGCCGTGCGCGGAAAACGTCATCTCAAGGCGGTTTCAGAGGCGATCTGCATAAGCAGACGGTCTCGAGTATGTTTTCAAGCCCGCTTGAACCAACGGCGCGGAGCGATAGGTGTCGAGGCGCGAGAACGCGGGCCGTCGGTGCCGAGGTTCGGCACATGATCCCGCAGCTCCTGAGAAGCGGGGGCTCATACCTGAGACGCAGGAAAGCCTCTGCATGCACGGTTTTTGCAGTCGAAATGCCGAATGCCCTCTGAATGCACGGTTTTCAGCTGAAACGCTGCCGTACCAGCCATGCAGCACCCTCATTACCTGGTGTTTCGTTGCTCGCACGGACGCGACCTGCAAGATGTCCCCTGGATGCCTGTGCATTCAGAGGACATCCTGCGGAACGGCCGCGGCGCCCGTGCATCCGGGGACATCCTACAGAGCTATCCCCGCACACGTATTTCCAAGGGGACCTACCGCGCTGGGCAGCCCCCTGCATCCATGCATGCAGGAGCGGCCTCACCTGCCGGCCGAGTGAGTCGCCGTCATTGATGCCTGCATCCATGCATTCAGGGACAACCTGCAAAAGAGTACCGGCATTCGGGCTGCGCTCCGAATGCCGGTGTCGGGCCACGCCCACGTCGAACCTGTGCACCACCTGGAGCCGCTACTTTGCGCCCTCCTCATCGGGGAGCTCGAGCACGCGATCGTCGATCAGGCTCTGGTACCAACGCGCCGACTTCTTGAGGCGACGTGTGCGCTGCTCGTCCAGCTCGATGCGCACGAGACCGTATCGGTTCTTGAAGGCGTTCATGGGGCTCACATTATCCGTAAATGCCCAGAGCATATAGCCCTCGCAGCTCGAACCGTCCTCCACGGCCTTCAGAAGCCAGCGGAGGTGCTGGGCGATGAACTCGATCCGGTAATCATCTTGGACCACGCCCTGCTCATTCATGAAACGCTCTTCGCCCTCGATGCCCATGCCGTTCTCAGAGACGATCCAGGGGATGTTCCCGTAATGCTCCTTGAGGTACATGGCCATGTCGTACATGACCTTCGGGTAGATTTCCCAACCACGGGATTTGTTCATCGCCCGGCCCGGCAGATCGAAGCCTTCGTAAAACATCTCGGGATGGAAGGGGGTCTGCGGGTTCCAGGCATACCGGGGCGCGCGGACGCGCTTCGGGTAGTACTGGTTCACGCCGAGGAAGTCGACGGTGCCCTGCTTGATGATCTCCAGATCCCCGTCGGCCGGGTCGACCCATACGCCGTGCTCCCGGCAGATGCCAATCAATTCCTGAGGATAAGCGCCTTTCACCATGGGATCGAAGAACACCCGGTTGAAGAACAAATCGTACATGTGGCGCGCACGCTGGTCCTCGGGCGACGAGGACCTGGCGTAGGCCATCTCGGGGTTCAGAACGCAGCCGATACGCCCCTCGTAGCCTCCCTCGTGGAACGCCTTGACCGCGAAGGCACTGGCGAGGGCCTTGTGGTAGTTCCAGATCATCCACTTCTTCGTGTTCTGCTCATGCGGCCAGCGAACGGCATCGAGGTAGCAGCGCGTCTGCGGCACGATGGGCTCGTTGAACGTGAACCATTGGTGAACACGGTCTCCATAACGCTCAAACGCGATCTTCGCGTACGCCGCATACAGGTCCACCACCTCGCGTGAGGACCAGCCATCGTACGCATCAGTCAGGGCCTGGGGCAGCTCATAGTGCTCCAGGCAGAGCATCGGCTCAACGCCGGCCTCGACCAGGGCGTTCACCACATCATCGATATGCTGCGCGTACTCCTCGTCAACCACGAGGTTCACATGGTCGGTGAAGAAACGCGCCCAGTTGATGGACGTGCGGTACGCACCGAGATGGATCTCCCTCATGAGATCGACATCCTGCTGGTAGTTCTCCATGAAATTGGTGGCGACCGCGGGCCCGTACCCCTCATGCCACACATTCGGCTCGTTCTTGTACCAACTGTCCAGATACGAGTCCTGGCCGTCCTTCTTCCCCTTCCAGCCCTCCGTCTGCCATGCAGACGAGGCGGCGCCGATCAGGAAGCTTGCCGGGATGTCGATCTTCATATCGTGAGCTCCCTTTTCTCGCATGTGCCCCAATGAGGTGATGGGCCGCGCAGCACACAGCCCACCACCTGCGCTCGATTACGCCTCGGACGCCTCCGCATCCTCGCCATACGAGACAACCTGCTGACGGTTTGAGATCTTTACGAACGGCAGATAGATCAGGATCGAGACGACTATGCACACAAGCTGTGTGGCCACCGCGCCCAGATCTCCCGCCGTCGCCAGCCAGGCGCTCAGGATGGGCGGCGTGGGCCACGGGATGTACACGACGGCGCGGGCCGCGAAGCCGACTGCTGTGGCAAAGTAGCCGATGGTGCCCGTGATGAGCGGCGTGATGATGAACGGGATGGCGAGGATGGGATTCAGCATGATGGGCATGCCGAAGACCACCGGCTCGTTGATGTTGAAGATGCCGCATGGAGCCGAGAGCTTGGCGATGGCCTTCTGATCCTCGCGCTTGCTGATCAGGAAGATGGCGATGAGCAGCCCCAGGGTGCATCCCGAGCCGCCGAAACTCATGTACATGTCCCAGAACGGCATCGTGATGATGTTGGGGAGCGCATGCCCCGAGGCGAACGCATCGGCGTTTGCGGTGATGGCGGCGATCAGAAGCGGCTCGCGGATGGGCTTGATCATCTGGTTGCCGTGGATACCGATAACCCAGAAGACCTGGGCCACGAACATCAGCAGGAGGATGCCGGGCAGGCCCTGCACGACGTTCATGAGCGGCTGCTGAACGACTGCGTAGATGACGTCGTACAGATACATGCCGGTCAGGGCGTGGAACGCAAAGCCGATCGTCGCGAACACGGCGACGGTGATGGCGCCGGGGAACAGGGACGAGAAGCTGCGGGACACGTTCGGCGGAACGGTGTCGGGCATCTGGAAGTTGAGCGCGCGGCTCTTGCAGAGCCAGCAGTAGAGCTCGACGGCCGCGATGGCGATGATCATGCCGAGGAACAGGCCCTTCGTGTCCGTGTACTGCTTGGCGAGCACATTCTGGACGAGCATGGACGCACCGGAATCATCGGTGGCGAGGTACGTGCTGGGGTTCACCGCCAGATAGGACATGACGGCGACGATGCCCGGGAAGAACCCCTCCTTCTCGTTCAGCTTGCCCAACTCGAGACCCATGAGAAAGACCACGTAGATGGTTAGGAAGCTCAGGGTCACGTAGCTGACGGCCGTGGCGATGGGCTTCAGCTCGGCCAGGAAGGCCAGCGGCCCGAACTGCGCCAGACCGGTCTGGGTGTCAAACACCATGGTGCCGAACAGTGTGCCGAACGCGCCGCAGATGATAACCGGGATCAGCGCGTAGAAAGCGTTTTTGATCACGATGATGTAGCGCCAGCCGTTGACCTTGTCCGCCACACCTCCCAAGGCGCCGGTGAGCTTATCCATAAGTGCTTCCATGCGTTTTCTCCTTCCGAGAACAGGTACGAGCAAACAAGGGTGCAGGCTCGTTATGACAACTTGGTTCGCCTCATCGCAAGAGGCTATTCAGATTCGCTTGAGTCTTGGATATCCAAGCGCTTCTCAAGCCGGTCGATGCGCTCATACAAGGCGATGAACTCGGTTGACAGGATACCGAAGGCCTCGGCGCTCATAAGCTGATCCTCGGCATGGGTGAGCAGGAGGCCCATCTCCGTGCGCTCGCCACCCGCCTCGGCCTGAACGAGCGCCGTGTGCGCGTCATGGCCTCCCAGGAAGCTCTCGCCCCCCTCGTCGACCAGCGCCCGGGCCCGGTCGAAGTTGCCGGCCTTCGCCTCTTGTATCGCCTCGATATAGGAGCTGCGCGCCATACCGACCGAGGCGATGATCTCGAAGCTCACACGCGCTAACTCATCGAAGCTAGTCATCGAGGACCTCCCGCACATGCTTGAGCAGTGCGGCCCCGTCCATACGCCCATACACCATGGGATCGATGGCCTCCACCGGGCAGGAGAGCTGCTTGGAGAGCTTGTTGACCTGGAAGCGGACCTGTGGACCAAGCAGCACGATATCCGCGTCGGCACCGGCCTCCGCCGCCGTGCGGACGGGGTCGGCCTCGATGGAGCATTCGTAGCCCTGCTCCTTCGCCGCATCACGCATCTTGTTCACCAGCAGGCTCGTTGACATTCCTGCCGAGCACAGCAACACGATCTTCCTCATTTGCCTTCTCCTTCTACTTCCGAACCGATATGTTCAAACACCTTCAAGAGCCGGTCGAATCGTTGATCCGCCAGAAGTTCCCCTATCGCCCGCTCATCGCTGAACAGGCGCGCGAGGCGCTCATAGAAGTCTTTGGGTGGGTCCACATCCCGCGCGATCGAGACCAGGAACACGGCCTGCACCGGATGGGATCCCCAGTCGATCGGCTCGTCGAGCAAACCGACGCACACGAAGGTCCGCGCACTTGCCGGCGTGATGGGATGCGGCATGGCGACCAGATCCCCAAATGCCGTGGGAGCCAGGTGCTCGCGCTCGTAGACGAGCTCGAGGAAATTCTCATCAAGGTCCTCAAATGCCGAGATGCGCTTGCACATCTCGGCAAGCAGGTCCTCTTTCGAATCTGAGCGTAAGTGCGGAAAGAAGAGCTCGGATGTGAATCCTGACAGCGCGGAGCTGGTGAACTTGCCACCCTGCAGCAGCGCGTGCACGTCCTCACGCTCATCTCGGGACAGGAAGAAACCAACCTCGCGCACCGGCACCGGCAGGACGCGCTTGATGGGGACGGTGGTGAACACGTAATCGATACCGGTGAAATCCATGCGGTCGAGCTGCGCCAGGTCGCATGCGGTCACCTTGTCGAGGTATGCGCCGAACTCCTTGCGGTACTGATACTCGAGCAGCCGTGCGCTACCCATACCGGAGGCGCACACCACCACGATGCTCTTCTTGGAGGGCTCGGCGCGACGGCGCTCAAGGGCGAGCGCCAGGGCCATCGCGATATAACCCACCTCGTCCTCGCTCATGGAGGCCCCATAGGCGTCAACCAAGACCGTTGCCGACTCCAGCGCCATGGAATACGCCAGGGGGAAGCGGCGCTTTATATCTGATAGGAGCGGATTGGTCAGGCTCATGTGGTAGCGCAGGCGGACCGAGAGCGGCACGATGTGACGGGCCAGGTTCATGCGCAGCTCGAGGTCACCGCGAAAATCGAAGTGGAAGGTGCTGTTCACAACCTCGAGCATGCGGGAGACCACATTCCACACCTCATCGGAGATGGCGGTATCGGCCTCCCCCTCCATCGGGGCGTCTATGATCTGCTTCCCCATGAGGTGGATAGCGATGTATGCGATCTCCTCATCGGGCAGCTCGATGTCAAAAGCCTCGTTGATGAGGCGGGCGATGTGGCCGGCGACCGCATATTCCCGGTCGGAGCGCACCTTGTCGAGCCGCTCCCGATCGAACGGAATGCTGTTCCCCGCGCGGAGTCGAAGGACGGCGACCCCGATATGGACAAGGAGGTTCTGATACGCCACGGAGTTGATGTCGAAGCTCTCGGCACGAAGGGCCTCGTCCCCGCAGTGCGACACGCGGTCCAGCATGAGGTCAGTGGCCTCGCCTCCACCGGTGATGAGGTTCATGGTCGTGTTCGCAAGGCAGATGCGCCGCTTGAGCTCAGATCCGACGACGCGGATCCCGTAATGCGGCCTACGCTCGAGCGTCAGACCGAACCGGGTGAGGACCCCCTCGACCTCCTTGAGGTTCGCCGAGATGGTGCGAGGTGAGACGAACAGGATCTCTGCCAGCTTGCCCGAGGTGATCCAGTCGGTCCGCGAGAGCAGGTCGTCAAGCAGGTAGCTCACGCGCTCGTCGTTGGATTGCGGCAGCGCGCGCGTGTAACCGGTTTCAAAGCCAACTTCCCAGGTACGCAGGGCGTCCTCGTCGTCAACCACGAGCGAGTACCCGCGGTTGCTGTGGTTGGCGATGTGCACGATTCCCGTGAGCGTCGCATTGGCGCGACGCACGTAGGTGCGGATAGAGCGCTCGGTCACGCCGAAGTGGTGCGCAAGTGCCTCAGACGGGACATCGTCGCCGTGCCGGAGGATCCGTATGAGTTCGCGGGTGCGTGCTTCCATCTCGCGCTCCTTTCATCTTGTAACCTATCATCTGATGATTCACCATTCCATGTCGGTCTCTTCCAGCGATTTGGAAATGGATTGCAAGAAAGTTATCGGATGAAAATCGCGGGGGATAAACGAAGTAAGGCTAGGGCGCATGCAAGGGATCATGGTGATGTGAACGGCTTCCGATGGCGAAGAGCCTTTCATCAACACAACAGGGCCCGCCCCTCTTCACGAGGGGCGGGCCCTGCTCCTATGGCTGTGGGGGACGCTACAGGAAGATGCTGTCGAGGTGATCGCGAGCATCCTCCTGATCGAGCACCCAGACCCCGTCCTGGCGCTCGAATTGGAGCCGGCCGTACCAGCCCCACGGCTCAAGGTCCTCAGCAAGCGTTTCGATGAACATCGTCTGGATCGTAGCCTTCTGCTCATCGGTGAGCTGCGGGATTTTCTTGAGAAGCACGTTGTATGACGAGCCGAACTGATCCTTGAGATAGGCTTCGGCCTTGCTTTGGAAGCTCGTGAACATGTTCAGCTCGCTATGCGCGGACGTGCTCACGTACACACCGGCAGATGCTCCTTCCGCCTGAGCTCCATCGCGCCAATCGACGTACGAAACCTCGTGCGTGAAACCGTCGAGCTGCCAAGCCAGGAAGTCGTCGGCGCTGAGCCCCAGCTCCTCTGTGGTGTACCCGAGGAAGATGCGCGCACGGTCGTCAAACTGGACGAGCCGGTCGTCGAGGAAGGCCTGATCACCTGGGAGCTCTTCGAAAAACGAGGCGACGGCAGCCTCAACCTGCTGTTGATCATGTGCCTCGCTGGCGCGTGCATCGGCCTCGTCATCGTCGTCGTCAGACCAGAGGATCTTCGGGCCCGCCGAGGTGATACTCGACGAACCGGAGCCCATCAGGTCCGCAATGATTTCGAAGCCCCCAAACCACATCCCAAACAGGAGGAGGGGGAGCAGAAGCATCTGGAATGCCGTGAAGAGAAAGCCGATGCTGCTCCTGGCGCGGCGAAGGCCTTTCGAAACGCCATCCAGATCAACGCTGCGCTGCCGTGCCGGCCGCTCGAACCACCGTGGTTTCCGCAGCTCCTCAGGCTGATAGGCCCCCATGCCCTCCACCGGGGGCCGCTCGCCCTGCCGGGAGCGAGAGCGCTCCTCGGCCTCTCCGGAGGTGATCGGGGAACGTTGATCCTCCGGATCCTCCGCCTGCTGCCCCTCCGTGGAGGCTGGGGCCCCGGGACGCTGAGCCCTAGTCTCCCGCTCAGCATGAAAGGCGGCGTTATCCCGCGGTGCCTCGTAGAAATCGCGCGCCTTGCGCGGGGCGTCGTAGCCCGTGTGGCCGCCGACCTCCCCCAACTCCTCCGCGCCATCAGCTCCCGGCATGACCGGCTCGTCTGCGTTGAACGGATCGATGGTGGAATGCCGGCGCGCCATGATGCCTCCCTCGTTGCGGCGGGTTACTTGCGGGAGCCCGCGTCAGACCCCGTGCCGTCCTCAACCTGGTTGGCGGTGATGATCTGCTCGAACATGCTCGTCGACTCGCGGAAGTCCGTGGGCAGCACGACGGTTGACGCGCGGCCGCTCTTGGCGAACTCGTTCATCATCTCGGTCCACTGCGTGAACATGAAGAGCTGGTTGGCCTCGTCGTTGCCCACACCGGTCTCCTGGATGGTCTCGAGAGAGTCCTTGATACCGATCGCGATGGCCTTGCGCTGGTTGGCGATGCCCTCGCCGGCCTTCTCCATCGCCTCGGCCTCGGCGCGCGCCTCGGTCACACGGCGGATGCGGTCAGCCTCGGCGAGGTCCTGAGCGGCGGCCTTGGTGCGCTGGGCCGCGTTGATCTGGTTCATGGAATCCTCTACCTCGGCGGGCAGGGCGATCTTGGTGATGAGGGTCGAGACGAGCGTGAAGCCGTAGTCGGCCATCTGCTCGGAAACGGTGGCGTTCACGTCCTTGGCGATGTCGTCCTTCTTGGCGAAGACCTCATCGAGGGTGTAGACCGGGATGGAGGAGCGCAGGGCGTCGGTGATGAAGTCGCGCATCTGGGCGACGGGCTGCTGCAGCATGTAGTAGCTCTTGTAG
>OBWZ01000504.1_pt1 | contig 11252 bp, 22 predicted proteins | sample 1476561 | NCBI WGS metagenome assembly OBWZ01 (sample SAMEA2580138, study PRJEB22360) | human gut metagenome | biome: human gut; feature: human-associated habitat; material: faeces | place: Denmark | collected 2008/2010 | reverse complement strand
AATAGAAGCGTCTAACGCATTGGGAGTTTCAGTTGTAACTTTAAGAAGTTGGGAAAAAGGAATAACATTTCCTAATGTTGAACAAATTAAAAAATTAGAAGATGTCTATTCGGTAGAATATAAAGATATTATTTTTTTACAATAAAAATACGCTTTAAGCGTAAAAATTAAAGGAGAATTAATATGAATGATTTACAAATTTTTAAAAATAATGAATTTGGAGAAGTAAGAACGAAAGTTTTAAACAATGAACCTTATTTCATGTTAAGTGATGTTTGTAGAGTTTTAGAAATAAACAATTCAAGAATGGCAAAAAATAGATTGAATGAGTGTGGTGTCAGTAGTACTGACGTAACACTTTTAAATGGATATACAAGTGATGGAGATCCAACTTACAGAAAAGGCAAGGCAGATTTTATTAATGAGTCAAACTTATACAAGCTTGTATTCCAAAGCAGAAAGCCACAAGCAGAAAAATTCAGTGACTGGGTTACATCAGAGGTGCTCCCAACGATCCGTAAGCACGGGGCGTATATGAGTAGTGAGGTTATAGAAAAGACTTTAAGTGATCCAGACTACCTCATAAGACTTGCTACTAACTTGAAGGAAGAAAAAGCTAAGAGAGCGTTGGCAGAGGCACAGATTGAGAGGGATAAGCCTAAGGTGCTGTTTGCGGATACCGTATCTAGTAGTAATAAGTCGTGTTTGGTTGGCGAATTGGCTAAGTTGATTAGTCAAGAGGCTATCAGACGTGGCGAGATTAATAAGAAGATTGGTCAAAATAATTTGTTTGCTTGGATGCGTAGTAGCGGATATTTGTGCAAGAGTGGTGAAAGGAAAAATCAACCGTTGCAACAATATGTTGAACAAGGGTTGTTTGAGCTTAAGAAGGGAACTTATATTGATGGCAATGGTGTAAATGTTCTGACTACTACGACGAAGGTTACTGGTAAGGGAATCATTTACTTTATAAACAAGTTTTTGGGAGCGTAAATTTGAAAGACTTAACAATGCAACGTTTTGGAAGGCTTGTAGCTATAAAGCCTGTAGGAACTGATAAATGGGGAAATTATAGGTGGTTATGTAAGTGTGATTGTGGTAATGAAAAGATTATTAAATCGTCTAAACTTGTGCAAGGGAGAACAAAAAGTTGTGGTTGCTATAGAAAAGACGTAAGTACAAAATCACTTGAAAAACACGGAATAACAACTGGCGGTAAACCTAGAACATTTATTATTTGGTCCGGAATGAAATCAAGATGCTATAACACTGATAACAATAGTTATAAATCTTATGGTGCAAGAGGAATAACAGTTTGTAAAGAATGGCTAATATATAAAAACTTTCATAATTGGGCTATTAATAACGGATATTCCGATGAATTAGAGATTGACAGAATAGATAACAATGGAAATTATGAACCTTCTAACTGTAGATGGGTTTCAAAAAATTTTAATCGTAAACATCAAAGAAAAACAAGATGGATAACTATTGGAAAAACAACAGACAGTATAAATGGATGGTGTAAAAAATACAATATCAATAAATGGGAAGCTTATAAATATTTGAACCAAAGTGAAGAATCATTTAAACGATTTATTAGAAGCAAGGGACAGATATATTTTGTTAATAAGTTTTTAGGAGCGTAGGTATGAACAAGGAAATAGTAATAAATGACATAAGTCTGAATGAACAAGCTATTAAAGAGGTTAGTAAGCTTATTGCTATTAAGTTTATGGAAGACAGGGCGGAAAAAAGAAGAGAAGAGGTAAGAAGGGAGTTAGGTTATGGAAAATAGAGTATCGGATTTTAAAGATGATGTATGGAAAGATATTAAAAGACCAAAAAGAGAAGAAAAAAAGGAAGTAAAGCATACTTGCAAATGTAAAAGAATTGAAAAAGCAGACAGACTTGATGATATGAGAGTTCTAGGAAGTATGTGTATCATGATTTTGAAGTTTTTCGTGTTGTTGAATGTTTTAGTAATAACTTCGAGAATGCTTTAAATGAGGAAAGATTATAAAGAAAGACGATATTTAGTTAACCAAGCTAGTAGTGCGACATTGGATGTATCGGATAAGAGAGATGAGAAGATTATGAACAGATCAGAATTATTCAAGAAGATGGCGAAAAAAGGAGTGAAGAAATGAAATTTAGAGCGACTATTGATTTTGATATAGCGGATGACTATATGAAAGATGTGTACAAAGATTCTATGGAGTGCTTATCAGATGAGTTTGAAAACTTTTTTAAGCATGTTGTGATAACAAATTTTGGTAAGTTTTTCGATGAAAAAATAGCAACTGAATTCGGAATAGAAAATGAATGTAAATGCTATTACAGAGGTACTGATATAAAAGAGTTATAAAAGAAAAAATCGACTGTGTCCCACTACAAACACAGCCGTTTAGAAATAAATATTTCACTGTGATTATATCACGAAAGGACAAAATATGAAAATAAAATTAATTGAATTGAAAATAGAAAACTTTAAAGGTATTAAAGATTTGGTGATTGATTTTGCCAAGACAACACATATAAGCGGAAAGAATGGAACAGGAAAAACAACTGTATTTGATGCGTATAGTTGGCTTTTATGGGACAAGGATAGCAGTAATAGAAAAGATTTTAATATCAAGCCAATAAACGAAAACGGAGACGTTATTCACAACATCGAGTGTAAAGTTACTGGAATTATAGAAGCAGACGGACAACAAATTGAGTTGATGAAAGTGTATAAAGAAATCTGGAGCAAGAAAAGAGGCAGTACACAAGAAACATTCACAGGAAACACGACTGATTATTATATAAATTCTGTACCAATTAAAAAATCAGATTACAACGCAAGAGTGGGCAGTCTGATTGATGAAAAATCGTTCAATTTACTATCAAATCCAATTTATTTCAACGCAATTTTAGATAAAAAAGAGCGTAGAACAATGCTTTTATCACTGATTGATGATGTTGATAAAGATGAGATATTAAAAGCAAATAAGGATTTAAAAGAGCTTGATTTGGATAACTACATGATAGACGAATTAAAAGCGATGGCGAAATCAAGTATGAAGAAAATTAACGACGATCTGGAAGATATTCCAGTAAGAATTGATGAGCTGATAAAAAGCAAGTCAGACACGGATTTTGAATCGCTTGAAGTGATAAAAAAAGAAACAGAAGAAAAAATCAAAGAAATAGACGATACACTATCAAATTCAAGTGATAGCGTTGAGGTAATAACGAAAAAGAACTCAGAGATACAAGAACATATCGACAAAATGCGAGATATAAAAGCAGAAGTTGATAATTTCAATAATCAAGAAGTCGCAAGAGTAAACACGGATTACGAAAAAAAGAGACAAGCCTTCTATGACACAAAAGAAAGATTGGAAAAAGAAATCGAAAACAACGAAAAAGACAAGAAGTTTAATGAACAAACCTTAGAAATATATCAAGATTCAATCGACAAAAACAACGAAAACTTGAACGCATCAAGAAATAGATGGGTAGAGGAAAGCAGCAAAGAATTCAATGAATCGTTAAATTGTCCAGTGTGCGGAAAAGAATTTGATGAGGATAAGAAAAGTGAAATTATAGCTAATTTCAACAAGAACAAAGCTGAAAAGTTAGCAGAAATTGAAAGACAAGCTTATAGTATAAAGATAAACATCAACGTAGCTGAAGACGATATAAAAAGGATAAAAAAAGAAATTGATAAGATGAACGCCACAATATTAGGAGATAGACAACATTTAGACTTACTAGGAGAGTTTACAGAAACTAGAAAAGAGCCTGAAATCAAACAACTTCCAGCTGAATACAAGGAACATGAAAAAGCAATTGAGAAGATAAAAGAAGAATTGAAATCTATTGCAAGTGTTGATAATTCAAGACTAAAAGATTTGAAAGAAAACTACAAAAGAGACATGGAACAGATGATACAAAAACTTGCGAAAAAGGAACTCAATGCAGAAATCGATAAAAAGGTTAAGCTGTACGAAAAAACGGAAAAAGACTTAGCAAAAGAGTATGAAAATAACCAAAGAATAGTGTATCTGACAGAAGAATATATCAAGATTTACACAGATTTGGTACAAGACAAAATCAATGAAATGTTTGAAGATGTGAAGTTTAAGTTATTTGATACACAAGTGAACGGAGGAATTGTTGAGACGTGCGAAGCAACAGTCAATGGAGTGCCTTATTCAGATGTAAACAACGCAGGAAAAATCAATGCGGGATTGGACATTATAAACACGATATCAAAGAAATTAAATGCAAGTGTTCCAATCTTTGTAGATAATGCAGAAAGTGTAAACAAAATAATAGATACAGACGGACAAATCGTGAAGTTGTTTGTATCAGATGATAAAGAATTAGTAGTAAAAGGAGAATAAAAATGAGTAATGAATTAGCAAAACAAGAAAAAACAATTGTAGATAGCGTACAAAAGAGAATAGCTGAAACGCAAAACAGTGGAGCTTCCAAATAACTATAGCGTAGGTAATGCGTTAAAGAGTGCGTATTTGATTTTACAAGAGACACAAACAAGAGACAAGAAGCCAGTATTACAAGCTTGTACACAAGAAAGTATTGCAAATAGTTTGTTGGATATGGCAACACAAGGACTTAATCCAAGCAAGGAACAATGTTACTTTATAGCCTACGGAAATAAATTGACGATGAGTAGAAGCTATTTAGGAACAATAGCACTAACAAAAAGAATTAACGGCGTAAAAGACGTAAAAGGATACGCCGTCTATAAAGGCGATAAGTTCGAGTTGGGATTTGACATTCTTACTGGAAGACAAAAAATATTGAAGTTTTGTCCAGGTCTTAATCGAGACAGTAAAAATCTGATTGGAGCTTTTGCTTTGATACTTGGAGATAACGAAATATTACACACTGAGTATATGGATATTAATCAAATTCACAGTGCTTGGAATCAAGGTAGTATGAAAGGAAATAGCGGAGCACACAAAAACTTCCCAGACCAAATGGCGATAAAAACTGTTATTAATCGTGCTTGTAAATTTTATGTATCTACGAGTGATGATAGCGATAAGATTGCAGAATTTATGAATAAATCAGTTGAAGATACAGACAGAGAACTGGAAGAAGAAAAGAAAGAATTTGCAAACAAGGAAGTAGTTGAAATAGAAGATATTCCTGAAAATGTAGACGTAGAAACTGGAGAAATAATCGAAGCTGAGATTGAAGATACAAACGAAAGTCAAGCACCATTTTAGGAGTATAGAATGATTGATGTTAAGACGATTGGCTCAGGTAGCAGCGGAAATTGCTACCTGGTCAATATAAACAATACGAAGATATTACTTGAATGCGGACTACCTTTTAAGAAGATACAAAAAGCGTTGAATTATAAAGTGTCTGATATAGATTTTTGTTTAGTAACACATGAGCATATGGATCACGCAAAAGCCGTTAAGGATTTATTGAAATCTGGAACTGATTGCTACATGACAAAAGGAACAGCAGAAGCTTTGGAAGTTAGTGGACACAGATTGAAGATATTCAAAAATTGGGCTGAGGCAAAATATAAGACAACTTATATAAATAACATTTTGATACAGCCGTTAAGAACAATACACGATGCAAAAGAACCTGTGATGTATTACATCGAAGATATAAAGACAAAAGAAAGCTTGTTATTTGTAACTGACACGGCGTTTATGGCGTATAAAATACCAAGTTATATAAATATACTGATGATAGAGTGCAACTACGTTAAAAGACTGATAAATAAGCGTGTAGACGAAAATAAAATCAATGTGAGTTTAAGAAATCGTATAGTTAAAAATCATATGAGTTTGGAAACTGTTCTAGAGGCACTAGACGACGTTAAAATGACTAGATTAAAGAAAGTGTATATATTACACCTAAGCGATGGTAATAGCGATGAGAAATTGATAAGAGATAGCATAGAAAAGAAACTAGGGATACCAGTAGAGGTATGTTAGGAGAGTTTAAATGAATAATGTAAATATACTTGGAAGATTGACGAGAGACCCAGAAGTGAGATATACGGCAAATACACAAATGGCGAATGCGAGGTTTGTAGTAGCGGTAAATAGAAAGCTAAGTAAAGAAAAAAGACAAGAGGCAGAAAACAACGGATATCCTACTGCTGATTTTATTAGTTGTATGGCGTGGGGGAAAACAGCAGAAAATATAGCTAATTATTTCCACAAAGGAAATAGAATTGCGATTACAGGTCACATTCAAACGGGATCGTACGAAAAAGATGGGCAAAGAATTTATACAACTGATGTGGTGGTTGATAGTTTTGATTTTGTTGAGTCAAATAAAGATAATAATACTAATCAAGGATATAGCAATCCAGCCGATTTGGGTATGAGCGGACAAGAATCATTTGATAGTGATTTGCCATTTTAGGTGATGTAAATGGCTTATGGTTGGATTAGTATTCATAGGAAGATACAAGACAACATAATATGGAATGACAAACCTTTTTCAAGAGGTCAAGCGTGGATTGATTTAATAATGTTGGCTAATCATGAGGACAAGAAAATCATTTTTAACGGAAGCACGGTTGAAATAAAGAGGGGCGAAAAAATAACGTCCCTCAGAAAATTATCCGAACGCTGGGGTTGGAGCATTACGAAAGTAAAAAAGTTTTTAAATTTGTTAAGTGATGAAAACATGATTAGCTATAAAAGTGACAACAAAAAAACCACTTATAGCATTGTAAATTACGATGTTTACCAAGATAACGAAAACACAAAAAGTAACACAGAAGTAACACAGAAAAAAATCAAAAATAAAACAGAAAGAAATCAAAAAGAAATCAAAAAGAAACAAACAATAATGAGTAATAATGAATTAATAATGAGTAATAACACTACAGGTGTTGTTCCCCCTCCAGAAGAAATGGATTTAGATAATCCAAAGCTGGCTGAGCTAATAAAACTGTATCAAGATTGTGGGTTTGGTTTGATAAGTCCGTATTCTGCTAAGGTGTTAAGCGATTATATGGAAATGTATAGTTTTCAGTGGGTAAAAGAAGCTATTCAGATTGCAGAACAAAATAATATAAGGACTTTGGCATATATCAATGGGATTTTGAAGAAAAAGAAAGCAGGAACGGATAAGCCTAGAAATAATTTCAAGAAAAAAGAAACTTATTACAGACCGAAACAAGAAGAAAAAACAAAAGAAACAAGAAACATTAATAATAACGCTCTTAATAGTTTTATTGAGAAAATGAAAAAGGAAGATGCGAAAAATGGCGAGACAAAACAAGTATAATGCGAAAAAGGCTACTGTAGACGGACATACCTTTGACAGCAAAAGAGAAGCTGAAAGATATTGCGAATTGAAATTTTTTGTAAGAGCAGGAGAAATAAGGAATCTGGAGTTACAGCCTAGATTCCTCCTACAAGACAAGTTTGTGGATAAGCAAGGCAATAAGCATAGAAAGATTGAGTATGTTGCAGATTTCTTATATATCGACAAACTAGGAAGAAATGTTGTCGAGGACGTCAAAGGCGTTTTAACTGATGTGTATAAAATTAAGAAAAAGATATTTCTAAAAAAATACGACAATCAATATGTTTTTAAGGAGATAAGATGAGTAAGATTTGGGAAGATTATGAGATAAGGATTTGCAAGTCGCAGATTAGGAATCACAGTGGGGAGAGTTTTACGAAGGTCTGCGAGTTTATTAGTAATGTTTTGAACAGGGATAAGTCTGCGGTTAGTAGATTTTTGAAAATGAATGATGAGCTTATAGCGTTTAGAAGGCTGTACGATGTATTAACTTGGAATGAGAAACTTGAAAAGAGGTTAATGGAAGAAGCGGACACTGAAGTTGAAGAAGAGCTTGCATCAGGTGGAATTAAGAAAAATGGTAACTTAAAGATTAACTATGATAAACAACCTAAAAGGACGAATTGCAAAAGCGGTATAAGTGATAAATTTGAGATTGGTAAGCACTATTACGTATCGAATCGCTGCGGAGAAAGAAACAACAGTACTTACAGGATAGACAGTAATGCTACGCTAATCGATAAGACTGATAGAATGGCGGTATTTGATTTTAAAAAATATAAATCAACATTTTTGTGGAATTGTTACGGGATTGACTGGAAAGCTAAGGGGATTAGATGAGAATTAAAAGCAATAACACATTCAAGGTCAATAGAAAAAGATTGTTGAAAAATGCTGAAAATATAGATTTAGAGTTCAAAGAGACTGATTTAGGATTAAGAGCAATCAGAGATTATGGAGATAAAGAAGATTATAAATTTGGCAGTACTAGTGCTATGATTGCAATATTAGAAAAAGATATCCTTGAATTATTACTCACCAGTTATAGCGGTATTTGTGGCTTTGAATTTGAAAAAGGAGACTTGTTTGGCAAAAAGATTGAATGTTACGGTGACGTATACGACTGTATGTTGATGATGGATGTATTGAAATTGTTAGACGGTTGTGTTGTGGAGGTGGAAGATGAAGACTAAAGAATTTATAAAAAAAGTTGAGGAACTGGGATATTCATTTAGTAGTAGTTATTATTGTTGGGAAATAAGAAACAAGAAAAACCACCTAATTGCTGTAGTTAGTAAAGATGTTTTATATAAAATTTCTACAGACTCTGCTTATTGGGATGTTATTCCAGATGAAGATAAAAATAAACTCCTCGAACTAATCGTTGAGTTTGCAAGTACACCAGTTGAGGATAGAGAGGAAGAAAAGAAGTTCTTGATACAACATAAGTATTTGGTTAGTAAGAATTTACTCCCTGTAAATTTGGCATGGAATAAGTTAAAAGATGTGTATAGGTCTATTAATTTAAAGGTGGATAACCACATTTACCAAGCACAGTTTACCTTTAAAGAATATGAGGAAATCAAGAAAAAGCTTAATACTGATTTAGCTGATTTTGAATTGGTAGAGGTAGAAGATGAAAAAGTTTAAAATATATTTTGAGTTTGAGCCTTATGATTACTGGACTAAAAATGATGTGAAAGAGATGATTGAAAAAGTCATAGACCCTATATGTCGTTTAGGAGATTCAAGTATCAGTGAAATAAATATAGAAGAAATCGAGGTGGAAGATGACGCTAAAACCAACTAAAGATATTAAAGAATATGAGAAATATGGATTTAAAAAGTGTAAAGGTAGTTATGGCAAAAATGGTTGCTATTACTTATGCGTAGCTAAAGGTTGCAAAATGATTTTTCTAAGTAAAGCGATGATTGATATTATAGATTGGTCTGATAGTGACCCAAGAATACACAAAAGACCAAATTGTAGATATAGCGATACAAGGACAGCTTTAGATATTGTTACAGGTCTTGCAATTGATGGCATGATTACAACAGATTTTCGATTATAGAATGGGAGGTTAAGGATTGAAATATAAAATTGTAGGACTTTTAGATTTTACAGAAGATGTACTAGAACTTGATGATAATTTAACTGAAAAAGAAGTTGAAGAAGAATTATACGAATATATGACCAGTTTTCTTGATTAGAACTATTGGAGGATAGAAGATGACAATTAAAGAAGTTGAAAAACTGCTTTTAGCTTGTGAAGCCGATTTTGAGGAATTAGAACAGAATATGTTCAGAAATAAATGGGACGCTAAAGAGGACGATAACGCAGATATAAACGCAATGTTGATAAACAGGATTAGGAAAAACATAAACTCAAGATTATACAAGATTGAGAATGGGAGATACAGATGAGTAATAATTTAAAAATAAATTTGGCATTTGTGAGTTTTTGGCTCATAGGATATATGGTAGGAGTGGATAAATTGACTTTGGTTTTCTCAATTGTTTTAGTTAATTTTATGAATAATATTTTTGAAGAAGAAAAGAGGAGATACAGATAATGTTTTACTTTGACAATATAGAAGATTTTGACGATTACGCTATAAAAGAGTTAACTAAAATAGTGGAAAAATTAAAACACATTGCCAAGCAATATGAATTTGGTACTGATGAATTTGCGTTTTTTGTGAATTTAGGAGACGAAATTGAAAAACCACTGAAAATTAGAAAGGAAAATAAAATGATTAATAATTTTGAGGAATTAAGGACAAACGTAGAAGAATGGGCAAAGGACAAAGATTTATTGCACGAAGAAAATGCAGAAAAACAATTTATGAAATTTATTGAGGAAGTTTTCGAATTTAAGAGTGAGATGGACATTTTAGTAAGATACAGAAATTATTACAGAGAAAATCCACAAAAGAAGATTCCGAAAGCTGAACACGAAAGAATAACAAAAAAGGCTGAGTTGGAGTTGGGCGATATTATTGTGACATTGATTGTATTATCTAAGCAATTAGACATAGACATTGTGGATTGTTTGAACATGGCTTATAAGAAGATTTCGAAGCGTAAAGGAAAAACTGTTAATGGATTATTCATAAAAGAGGAAGACTTATAGCAGATGACTAAAAAAGAGTTACAACGAATCTATTTGTTAGATTTGAAGATTAGTGCAGATATCAAGGAGTTAGAAAAGCTTAACTCCTTGAAGTATTCGATTAGATCACCTTCCTCTTTTGGAGAAAAGGTGCAATCAAGTGTAAGAAATGACAATGATTTGATTGAAAAGATTGTGGATTTGGAAAGCAAAATCAATAGAAATATTAGTGAGCTAATCAATCTGAGAGAGGATTACAAGAAAAAGATTAGCAGTGTGGATGGAGAGTTTGGGATTCTACTTAATTTGAGATATGTTCAATGCTTGAAATGGCATGAGATTGCGAAGATTATGCATCGAAGTGTAGAAATGATCTATAAGATGCATGGCAAAGCGTTAAATTTAATAAAAGATTTATAAAGTGTACAGTAAATTACAGTAAATTACAGTAAATTACAGTATGAATTATGATATAGTGATATTGAAAAGAATTGAGCAAAAATAATTTTTTGTTTAGTTTCATATTCACTCCGATTTAAATTTTATATATAAGAAAGCCGATACCAGCGTATCGACTTTTTTATTGGAGTTAAAACTAATTTGATTTGGGATTATCCAGTTATGGATAGTCCTTTTTATTTGGAAAGCGAGGTGATGTACTTTGAAGAAATTGACAATTAAACAGAAGAAGTTTGCTGATGAGTACATCATCAGACAACGCATCTGGGCTTGCATGGAGTTAGCAAAGCGATACATGATGGGTTATGATTCAATTCCTGAAAGTTTAGCTTCAGAATGTAAAACAATTATAGCTAGCAAAGATACGAATTA
>OBWZ01000499.1_pt1 | contig 11324 bp, 7 predicted proteins | sample 1476561 | NCBI WGS metagenome assembly OBWZ01 (sample SAMEA2580138, study PRJEB22360) | human gut metagenome | biome: human gut; feature: human-associated habitat; material: faeces | place: Denmark | collected 2008/2010 | reverse complement strand
TCCGAGCCATGTTCGAAGACATCGACGCCGATGTGTACGTCATGGCCGACGGCGACGATACGTACCCGGCTGACGCGGCACCAGCCATGGTCGACAAGATTCTTGAAGGCTATGACATGGTGATTGGAGACCGCTTGAGCTCCACGTACTTCCAGGAGAACAAGCGCCCATTCCACAACTTCGGCAATAGGCTCGTACGTGGATCCATCAATGGACTGTTCGGAGCTCACGTAACCGATATCATGACTGGCTACCGAGCGTTCTCCTTCACTTTTGTAAAGACCTACCCAGTGCTGTCCCGTGGTTTTGAGGTCGAAACCGAAATGACTATTCATTCGCTGAACAACAATCTCCGTCTTTATGAGATGCCGATTCAGTACCGTGATCGCCCTGAAGGTTCCGTCAGCAAACTTGATACCGTCGGAGACGGCATCAAGGTAATGAGCACCATCTTCCGTATGATCCGTGAGTACAAACCACTACCTTTCTTTGGTGGGCTTGGTCTGGTCATTGGCGTTATTGGTCTGATTCTTTGCGGCAGCGTAGGCATCGACTTCATGCACACCGGCATGGTCGCACGCTTCCCCACACTCATCGGTGCGGTAATGCTTGTCATTGCAGGCTTGCTCTTGATTGTCACAGGAATTATCCTCGACGTCATAGCCAAAAACGATCGCAAAGCCTTCATCGTTGAGGCCAATCGTTTTGCGTTGATGAAGCGTCGGGGAAAGTGATCTCTCAATGTCATTAAGAAGGCTTGATTCCAGCAGAATATGCGTAACCAAGCCTTCGTTTTATTCTGCTACTTCACCCACTTTTGGGCCTTTGTTCCGTTGGAAGTATACAACTGCACGTTAGTGCCGTTCGCTCTGGAACCACAATTCACATCCAAAACCGCATTTTCTGCGAGCGCTGACTGGAGCGTATACGAGCCATCGGAATTCTTGACTGCTATCCACTTTTGAGCGTATGTTCCATTGGAATCGTACTGTTGCACGTTGGTTCCGTTGGCAGATACGCCGCCATTCACATCCAAAACTTTGCCGGAGTTCACACTGGCCAAGGTCACATACCCGTTGGAATCATGCGTCACTTTCCACTTCTGAGCATTGGTACCATTACCTGCCCAAATCTGCACGTTTCCATAATTTGAACGGGAAGCGCCGCTTACATCCATCTTCATAGACGTATTAAGCTTCGATCCGAACGTGTAGGTTCCATCCGGCAGATCTTGCCTATGCTTGGCTGCAGTCTCGTTCAAACGTTCGCGCAACGTCAACGGCGCCTTTGCAACCAACCACTGCTGAGCAACAGTGCCATTCGGCGAATAAAGCTGCAACTGAGCCTGCTGCACAGCATTGCCACCTGGAATATCGACAGCTTTGTTGGCGTTCACCGACACCAACGCAATCTTGCCACTGCCGTAATTCCGCACCGTCCACTGCTGAGCAACAGTATTGTTACTCGTATATTGCTGCAATGCCGCTCCATTAGCAGTGGATCCACTAGATACATCCAGCACCTTGCCGGAATTAGCATTAATAATCTTATAAGTTCCATTGCCAATTGATTCAAATCGATATTTCTGGGCGTTCGTATTATTACTTGAATAAAGCTGAACTCGTGCCCCGTTCGCCGTTGACGCACCCGTCACATCCGTGACAAGTTTTTTATTCGCAGCCGAAGTGATAATCATCGACACTCCAGTAGCTATATTGACATCGCTTGACGAAACAACAAACAGCTGTGAAGCAGTGCCATTTGGCGTATACAGCCGAATCGCAGCACCATTCGCAGTATTTCCACCGCTCAAATCAAGAACCCAATTACCGAGAGCGGATTGCAAATAATATCCCGCTCCAGAGTCACGAATAAACCATCGTTGAGCTCTCGAATTATTTTGAGAATACTGTTGCACTATAGCGTTATTCTCAGCAACACCATTACGCACGTCCAAAGCCTTGCCGGAATTCACATTGACGATCTCGTAGCTCCCATCAGACTGCCTAGTAAAAGTGAACTGTTGAGCCTTGGAACTGTTACCGGAATACAACTGAATGGCGGTGGAATCTGCAGCACTTCCCCCAGGAATATCAACACTGGACGCGACTTTGGAACGAACATTGATGTAATAATTGCCATTCGGAATGGTAACTGCCGTCATTTTGCGTACATCAATGGCTGCTTGTAAAGCATTGCTACTCCCGCCATTCACATACGCTTTATTCCCAAACGCATTCATGTCCACATTTCCGCTGATGCCATTCACTTTGCCGGAGCTGGTGTATTGCCATCCGCGACTGTTGGTCGGGAACGAATCGAATCCCATGCGAGCGCCATACTGCGCCACCCACGTGGTTTTGGCGTAAATGTCGGCATGTTTCAGCGGCCCTTGCAGGTAGCTGGTGTACGAGTAGACGCCCAGATTCTTGTATCCGGCGGACTGCAGCGCGCTGTACCAATTGTTGACGATATTGTTGTACACGTTCGGGTCGGTGGGCGGCTTGTGCCCTTCCCACGTCCACTTTTCCAGGTCGTAATACACGGGGTACGCCAGATCACTCGGATTCACGCCAAACTGCTTGAGTTTAGAGACCACGTCGGCACCTTCTTCTTTGGCGAGCGCCGGCGTGTCCGCGTAGGAATACCAGTAAATGCCGAACGGGATGCCAAGTCTCTTGCATTCGCTGATGTTACGTTGCGCTTTCTTGTCGGCATTGTTGCCTTCGCCGTAGCCGAGGCGGATGATCACGCCTTCCACGCCGTCGGCTTTCGCTTTGGCCCAGTCGATGTCGCCTTGCCATCCGGAAACGTCGATCACGCCTTTGGCTTGCTGTACGAACAGGTTGTTCTGGTAGTCGAAGAAGGCTTTCGAATTGTTGTAAGTGCCCCAGTGCGCGCCGTATTCATTGCTTTCGAATTTGGAGAGCTGTACGTTCGCGTCGGCTACAGCATTTTTGGCATCTTCCGCACTTACCGGAATGAAGGATTCGCCGTTAGTTTTGGCGAGCGGGTCAGGCTGCTGATCCTGCGTACCGACCAGCGTCGCATCGGTTACGGTTTCGCCGGTTTCAATATTCTTGACCTCACCTTCGGGGGTGACGGCCAGGTCTTCCGAAACCACGGTGGCATCGTCGGAAATCTCGTCACTGACGTTATCCGGAAGTTTCGCATTCGGATTGTCGGGCATGCTATCTTGCGATTGCTGGTCGCCCGTCTGATTATCCGACTGATCGTCAGACTGCATAACAACACCATTATCTGCAGTAACGGAACCGCTTTGCGCAACAGCATCCTCAATCGCAATATCCTGCAATGCGTAAGCCGGCGCAACCGCAACGGAAGCAGTCAACGCAACCGCAGACAGCGCAGTCACAATCTTCACAACATGATGTGGCGAAACCATTCGTCAGCCTCTCTTGAATACAGTCATCAACCCCAAATATTCGGTGCAAACGCCCTAACCGTCAACTCTAACTGCAACCCACAACCCCGTCCATCCCCAACTCCAAAATCATCCCAATCCCCACATCTCACGCATTACACACTGATAAGAATCGACTAGCTCGTTAGGGGCACCGATATGGCATCATCCATTTCCATATCTCCTTTCCAGCATTCTCGCTGACCTTCCCATCACGCTTCGTAGAGGGACCATTCCCAGGAGGGGAGTACGTGGATCGTGCCAGTGGAATCGGGAAGTTCGATGGTTTCTCCCTCGTTAAGCGTGAGAATCAGGCCGGAATCAACGTTGGTACGTTGCATAACCGCTTGCAGAGAGCCGATTTCTCGCGCCCTGGTTTTCTCATTTCCCATATTGGCACACACTTGAATAAGCCCATACGGTTCCGTAGCAAGAGCATCGCCGATAAGAAAGTCAACTTTCTCCTGTTTGGACGTCGGCATAGTGTACGAAGTGATTGTTTCCGTACGCCTACCGGAAGTTCGTCTCTGCAGTTCGCAGAAAATCGCAGTTTCCAGTCGTTTTCCAATATCTTGCTGGTTGGCGCGTGACACCGCGTAAACCATACCCTGATCGACGGCATACATTTTCGGTACCGCAGTACTACCCGGCTTGAGCATGGTGGAGTATTCTTCGAGCTGGTAGACAAGGAATGCCTGCCTGAACAGATCGAGTAACGTATTCGCCTTATCCCAATAGATTTTCCAGCCGACCTCTCGCAACGTTTCCACAAGACCATTGGTAGACAGCTCGCAAGCCGTATTGCGCAGCAAAAACAGCGCTATCTGCGTGGCGAGAGTAATGTTTTCACGACCAAGACGCTCGGCGACGTCACGCGCAACCACGTCCCGCACGTAACCTTGGAGCGTTTCAATACGATCAGCTTCAACCATACGTTGCACTGCAGGGAATCCGCCAATAGTTAGGTAATCGTTGTAGGCAGCTTCAAACCGGGTGACCTCTCGCGGCGAAAACACGGCATCGGCAAGAGTGCTGCCCGCTGTAGGCGTTTCGATTCCCCGAAAGTCGCAGAATTCACGGAAAGACAGCGGCGCCATGGCATGCGGATGCGATCTTCCTCGGAAATTCGTTGCGATTTCTTCGCTGGACAGTTTCGAAGACGATCCAGTAATGACTAGCGTCACAGCTTCATGTTCGGCTATGCGCTGGCAGAATCCCTGCCAATTGGCGCATTCTTGCACTTCGTCAAGGAAGAGGTAGCAGCCATGGTCACGAGAGTCGGGATATTGCCGCCAGTATTCCGTAACAATATCGTTGAGCACGGTGTCTTGCATTGGTTGCAGACGATCGTCAGCGAAGTTGAAATAGAAAATATCATTACGCGAGACGCCGTTTTGTAACAAATCATGAATTTTCTGGAAAAGATAGAACGTTTTGCCGCAACGTCGGATGCCAGTGATGATGTGCACAGCATTGAACACTGCCGGCTGCGGCAGCTCGCGTATGATTTCGATGCGGCGTGACGGCGTAGGAATGTCAAACTGCATGGACTCACGAACCAGCATGGCATACGATTCACATGGATTATCCGGCACCATAAGTTCTTCCTTTCGCCGTCCGTTGCGAAACACCCAACAATCCCAGCATAACACTTCTCAAAAATTTTAAGAAGTTTCCACCAACACTTCTCAAAATTTTTAAGAAGTTATCACAGACGAATAAAACTCCAGAGAGTACCTGAATGCATTAACGACTACAACACGAGTATGGGAAATCGGGGAAGGACGGGTATCGTACGCTGTATATTGGCATTTCAGGTGGACTCTCGGAACGTGATTCAATTGCCCTGAATCGGGAGCTGTCACCGGGGAGTACAGAATAGTAGGCAGATTCTGGAGGGGTTATGGCACGGCACGGCAAGAAGCCAAGCGAGGAAGGTACCTCGTCACACACACCGAGAACACTTGCCGGAAGCGCAACGACCAACACTTCTGCCGACAGCACTGACGCCGCTGCCAGCGGTATCGCAGTCAACAGCTCGACCGTCAGCAGCGCATTTGCCAGCGATGCCGATGGCAATACCGGGAATACGCTTGTCGGCAACGCTCCCAATGAAGTCAAAGCAACCGAAGTCGAAACCAACGCAACCAGTACCAACGCAACCGGAGAGCGCACAATCAGCAGCAGCAACACGGCTGAAATCAGCAACCGGCAATCACACGAATCCAGCGAATCCCGCCAGCCGCAAGACCTATTCGACGCGGCCATAGCGCAAGGCATCAGCGACGGCGACGCTTGGACGGACCAGCGCGTAAAGCACATCTACCGCCAGATCATCATCGCCGTAGTCGTCGTAGTCGTTGTTCTGGGCGCGGTCTTCGGATTCACAGGCGTGCGCGCATCGCAGCAAATGCGCGACCTGGCCGCACTCAACGACTGCAAGGAAGCCGTCACGGCCATGAACACCTCCTATTCCAAGGCGTTCCAGCTGAAGGCGAAGATCTCCGAAGCGTTCACCAGCTTCGACGGGTCCTACGATCTCGACAAGCTTGCCGAACTGCACCAGACGGAAGTTACCGCGCCGAAAACGCTGAGCTGCGCCGCCGACACTTCCGCTACCATCAGCAAAGCCAACGCCGCAAAAGCCGAGTACGACAAGCAGGCCAAGCAGTTCAAGCAGGCTTTGCAGAAGAGCGACGAATCCGCGGCCACCGATGGCGGTGACGGAACCGACAATAGCGCTGACGGAACGGCCGGCGACGACGGAACGGACGAAGCCACAGACACGGAGGGCGATGCTGGAGTTGCCGGCGACGCGGGCGCCACGGACGGCACCGTCGACCAATCCGGCGCAGCCGACGCGACCGACGCAACGCTGGACGATCAATTCCTCCAGTAAATCAACCGATCGCAACGCTGCCAACCAACCAGCCGATCAAGCCAACCAGGCCTGTCAACCAAGCCGGTCATTAGCCTCACCGTCTTTACGTTTCTCCCAACTCTTCCATACCCCTTTTCCGCATACCCAACGTTTCTTTTGATTTTAGAATCAAAAGAAACGCAAAAGAGAGTCACATGGCAGGCAAAAGAAGAAACGTTGAAATTCCGCCATTTTCAAGACTTCACGGCTATAAAATGCAGTAACAAGTCAAAAGAAAAGTGCAAGACTAGGGAAAGACCAAACGAACGGAAAGGAGGCTCTCATGAGCTGGACAGCGGCAAATGGGCGAGAGATCACCGATGAGATGATCGATCGTTGGCGTAAATCCTACGAACAAGGCGAATTTCCTGAAGACGAACGAACAGTGGGTGGCGTGATTATGGGACGTCCACCGCTCTCGACCGATAAAAGTCCGGCCCATGGGACGCCATCATGGAGAGATGACAGAAATGGGCAGAGCCTGACGGATGACCATATTTGTGCGCATCGCAGCAAGATTGACTAGGCTTTAATGAGCTTGCTCCGTTAAACAAACGCTGCAAGCGTTGCATTGCGGACGCAGAAGGGGAGCCATCTTGAAGAAGAAACGACTGGCACGCGTGATTATTGCCGCGGTAGTGACCGCGGCAATTCTGGTGGCGATCATTGTTGGTTGTGGGCCGAAATGGGGCGACGGTTCAGCAAACGTCAACGGCAGTAATTCCAATAGCAGCAACAGCGCATCAGATAATGTCTCCAGCAACGACAACGCCGCGCAATCCAACAACAATTATGCGACCCGCATCACCGTGAAACTCCCCTCCTACTATTTGGAGAACATGGTTTTCCAACGTGGGAAAACGCTGGTAGTCAAAGGAACGGCCACCACTTCACAACGCGGAAAAGTTGTTGACCCAACGCAACTGATTACAACGATTTCCCAAGGAAAGAAATCAGCATCAGCACAAGCTAAAATTTCCAAAAATGGCGATTTCACCTGCACCTTACCTAAACAAAAAGCAAGCCTTAAACCATATTCATTAACGATTTTATACAACGAAACCACTTTGTTGACTCTGAAAAACGTGTATGTTGGCAACGTATTTATTGCTGCCGGACAGTCGAATATGGAATTGAATTATTCGCAATATTATGAGGGTTCAGGCAACTCCTACAATTTCGGCGGAGGTCTGATAACGACCGACGATCTGCCGAAGCAGCTTTCCGACAACAACGTACACTTCGTTGCGAGCGCCAATTCCTCGAAAGGTACGGATTTTCCGTTACGCGACGTGAATGAGCAGGCTGGCACCTGGCTTGAGGCGACCGCCGATAATTCGCAGCATTTCAGTTATCTGGCGCAGCAGTTTGCCATGCAGCTTCGTGCCGCGCATCCGAACGTGCCGATCGGCATTATTCAAACCGCATGGGGTGGCACGCCGATTCGACGTCACGTGCAAGGCGGTGATATTTATGCGAACCATATTGCGCCTTTGGAAGGGTTCCATGTGGCGGGCGTGCTGTGGTATCAGGGATGCAATGATTCCACGAACGAGGCGACCGCGCTGGCGTACGAGTCGCAGATGACGCTGCTGATCAACCAATATCGTGAAGTGTTCGATCAGGATGATCTGCCGTTCCTGTATGTGCAATTGGCACGCTGGCCTGGCTACCAGTACACGCAAAACGTGCGATTCGCGCAGTTGAACACGTTGAGCAATGCCGGATTACGCAATGCTTTCAACGTTGCAATGACGGTGTCGCTGGATACGGACAAGGGCACTTCAACGTTGATACATCCGCTTGGCAAAGATATTCTCGGCGCGCGCATGGCAGCGCAATATCTGGCGATGTCGGAAGGCAGGACCATTCCCAACGGGCCGCTTATCGCACAGGCGAAGCATGCTTCCGATGGCACGATTGTATTGTCGTTCCAGAACGGCACCGCAACCGGTTTGCAGGCGGAAAAGCCCAATTATTCGAAGACTGCGAGCGCGACCGTACCCGATTATGATGCGAATCCGGACGCGACTCCTTTGAATGGTATTTCCAACGTTGCAACGCCGACTTCCACGCCATTGCAAGGTTTTGAAATTGCCGACGATTCCGGAAAGTGGGTTTCGGCAACGGCAACGATTAAGGGTGATCAGATTGTGCTGAGTGCCGCCGATGGAAGCTCGAATTGCAACGCGGTAACTCAAGTGCGTTACTGGTGGAGTGGAAATCCGGTTATTTCCAGTCTGCTGTATAACGATCTCGGATTGCCTGCAAGTCCGTTTATTGCTGTTGTTGAGTAATACGGCAGATTGATAATCGGGCATTATCCGGCTGCGACGACTAATCGATAAAGCGGACTGTAATTAGGTTAGAATCAGGCCTGTTTCATCGAACTTAAGTCGAAAGCAATGTCGACGGTCAAAATCGACGATCAATCGACGTAGTGCGGGGCGCTAGACGCTATGCGGGGCGTTATGGAGCCGCTATTGCCGTTGCCGTCGGTACTACCGTCTGCATCGAAATCTTGCGATTTACGAAGCGAGCCGGCAGCCAGCGAACGTATGGATCGAACGGAACGGCCAATCTGTGCCTGTTTTTCCTGAGCATCCGACTGTATTGCGGGAATCGTGCCCGTCACAGGGCGAATGCGGCCGGTCGCAGTGGGAATGAAGCTTGGCGGCAACACCTGCGTGGTAACGGCACCCGGCGATGACACATGGTAGTGGGCCATCGAAGCCAGGGAATCGCGGGTATCGAGTTCACGCTGCATATCTAGCTCATCGTCGAACTCAGCCATCGCTGCCCTCCCTCTCTTCAAGCAATCTCTGCCGGTAATCTCTCCACTGGCAACGGTCATCGTTCCGAGCGTAACGCAAGGTAGCATACCGTTACGAACGAAATCAGCGATATGCGCAACTCCCCCACTGTTTCGCAACTTTTCCGTTGCATGTGCCGCAGCGAGCCACGCCAGCGAGCTATTGAAAACCCGCCGTTTTGGCATAAAAAAAGGCTTCCGAAATCATCCGGAAGCCCTACTGGCGGAGAATACGAGATTCGAACTCGTGAGGCTGTTACACCAACACGCTTTCCAAGCGTGCGCCATAGACCACTAGGCGAATTCTCCAATTATGCAACGTCTCACAGTGTCTATCCGCGAAACGCAACTTGATTAGAATACAACAGTTTCTTCCAAACCCCAAATCGGCGTGTCGCAACGTCCCAGATCGCCCACTCACTGGAGGAATCCGTACACGTGAGGACTTCCCCGCGCACCGAATTCTCCACCCTCTGGGACAATTCACCTGCCAACGCACCTCTCAGCGTCCCAGATCGCCCACTCACTGGAGGAATCAGCCCGCTGCCAAGACTCTCACAGTCCGAATTCCTCCAGTGGCTGGAACAATCAGTACGCCCATAGGCCTTCTACAGTCCGAAAACCTCCACCCACTGGAGGAAAACACCCGCGCACCGGCCTCCAAACGTCCTGAAACCTCCACCCACCGGAGGAATTGATACGTTGGTATACTTCCCAGCATCCGGATTCTCCCACCCACTGGAGGAATCTGCCCGCACATACACCCCCGAATTGTCCAGATTCTTCCAGCGAGTGGAGGGATCCGGACACGAGCTCACGTACCGTGAGCACAGCAGCTATCGTTTGGACGCGAAGGCACGCAGGTCGGCGAGCATGGCAGTGAACATCGGGCGGACCGGACCGAACTTATCAAGCAGCGATCCCGAAACCGGAGCACTAGCCGCTCCCAGCAACGCGCCAGGCAGCAACACCACGCCTGCAGCAAGCACAGACGCGCCGAATCCCAGTTGCGAAGCGTTCGGAATCATATAGCCGTAACCGATCGTCACAAACTGCAGCAGCACATACACAAGCAAATGCCAACGGAATTTCACACTCCGCAACACGGTCAGACGAACCAGCGGCGAGAACGCACGATGCGACACCCAAGCGAACACTAGCAAAGCGGCCATGGCAATCAGCAGCAGAACCACTGCAATCACCATTGCGTAGTCGCGGAAGTATCCCCATTACTCACTGCGGTAACGGCGGATCCGCCACGGTCGAGCGCAAACACGAAACAGACGAATCCGACTGCTAGGCAAAGCACATGCAGCGGATTGATATGCGCCTCTTCGGTAGGAGTGACCTGATGAATCGTTTTAAGGCCGCACACCAGCGAAACAAACAGGAACGGCAGCAGAATCACGAAAATCCAACGCCACGGCATGAACGTGCCGACAAGACCGCCCACAGTCGGTCCGAGTGCCGGCGCCACAGCCACCACCATGCCTCCGACGCCCATAAGCATACCTATTTTGCTTTTCGGAGACTGTCCAAGAATGATATTGAACATCAACGGAAGCGCGATTCCTGTGCCCGCTCCCTGTAGTATTCGCGCGGTCATCAGCATAGGAAAGTTCAACGTGCAAGCTACCATCAGGCAGCCGGTGATGCAGAGCACGATTGCGGTAAGGAAGATGGTACGCAACTTCAGTTTGCGCTTGAAATAGCTTGAGAGCGGCGTGACAAGCGCTACCGTAAGCAGATAGCCGGTCGTCAGCCATTGAACAGTGGACGTGTCGACGTGGAATTCCGCCATTAATCCAGGGAAAAGCACGTTGGTGAGGGTTTCCGTAAGGATGCCAATGAAGGCCATGATTCCAGTTGACAGAATGGCAAGAATAAGATTGATGGAGATGTTCTCGTCATCTTGCGTTGCCGTGTTATTGTTTCGCGCAATGGACTGTGACAAGGATTTGCGGCCGTTCCCGGCCTTCCCTTTCTTGGCCCGGCTTTGCTGAGCCACCATTCCGTTATGCCGGGCAGTTTGCCGGAATGGCGATTATTTGCCCAGAAATACAAAAAGATCCTTGGGAGCGGAGCGCTCTACCAAGGATCTTCATATTATTAAGTTGAATGCGGCGGCGTGCTACTCTCCCACACCCTCTCGAGTGCAGTACCATCGC
>OBWZ01000496.1_pt1 | contig 11378 bp, 4 predicted proteins | sample 1476561 | NCBI WGS metagenome assembly OBWZ01 (sample SAMEA2580138, study PRJEB22360) | human gut metagenome | biome: human gut; feature: human-associated habitat; material: faeces | place: Denmark | collected 2008/2010 | reverse complement strand
ACGAATGTAACATCAAAGGTGGTTCAAAAATCGATTATGTGTGTACAGCTTTTTGTGTTTTGGTTTTAGTGTGTTTGTGTGAAAGTAGTCATTGGAAGAATAGACAGAAAAGGCTGTAATTGAATGCGATATAACTGCATTTCAATTACAGCCCTTTTTAGGCTCTGTATGAGATTTTAGTTATCTTTCTTGATAAATTTCACGATAATACCGCCTACGGTCGATGCAATGCCGAGGCCGAGACAGAACATACCGATAGTGTGGATAAGAATGGATGTCTGGTTATTCTTGGAAATAGCCTGAGCCGCTTGTTGTGCACTGGTCGCATGTTTTGCGATTTCTACGTTGTTCGCTGATGGATCTGGAATGATCAGCAAGATGACTACGGCGATGATTAAGGCTATAATGCCCATTGGTAATAATTTGTTCTTCATCGTAATTCTCCTTTTAAGAATTCATTAAATGCTATTTATACATCTTAATTATACACTTGTTATAAATATTTAAGAAGAACTTATATATAAATAAAATGAAATTTACTTATGTATATAAAATAATATTATGGATTGTAACGATTATATTGTATGGATATTTTGTATGAATGTAGCATATTGTATTGTATTTGCATTGACAATCCTCTATATATTTATATAAAATAGAAATAATTTCATGTGTTATTCATGATAAAATCATGAATCATCGGTATATGTAATCGTGTGTAATTAAGTATTATGTACGTAATTAAGTACGTACATAATTATGTAATGAGAAGTTTGTACGTAAGAGTGTGTAATGAAATATATAATCGTGTTGATGAGTGCCTTATGTATGTTTGTCATGCCTGTGTCGGGAAAACAGGTGGACAGAACAGCGCAACCTATGCAGGGGACTACGGTAAAACAAGTTCATAGTGAAAGTACGGCCGTATTATCTAACGACTCAGATACATTCCATGTTAATTCGTCTCATACTCCAGATCATGTCATCGGTCAGGGCGGATTGGAGATGCCGGACTCCACAGATAAAAAGACGACTCGTTATTCCGATACGGATGCGGTCAATTCTGCATTGCAGGCGGTGGTCATGACTAGTGTTAATTCCGCAATGCACGGATCGAAGGCGAAGCCCTGGATGCAGAGAACCGTCGTGTCATTGCGCTTTCAGAAAAACTGGAAGCCCTTGTACGGTGTGGAAACCTTGCAGCCGCTAGGTCATTATGATGAGATATCTCGCCATGTGTGGTTTACACAGGAGCGTTTGGCGAATGCAGCGGATACAGGAACGACGGCGAATGTGGGCATCGGCTATCGCCGAATCTCAACGAACGATGAACACTATTACGGTGGCAATCTATTTTATGATCATCGGTTCAGAGGCAATCACAGTCGCATGAGTGTCGGGCTGGAGTATGTGTCGGGGATCGGTGCGTTTCGCATGAACTGGTATCGCGGGGTGTCCAGCGAGCGTTCTCTTGATGGTGCGACACGCTTGGAAAATGTGTCTAACGGATATACTGCGGAATATGGGACTAGATTTAAGAATGCTCGTTGGGCGCGCGTGTACATGGAAGCCTATCGCTGGCAGTTGCAGCGTAGTGAGGATAAGCATGGCTTGCGCATCGGTACTGAGTTGCAGCTCACGCCGAGGATTTCCGTGAACATGGGCTACAACAAACCCGAGCATGAGCACGGCAGTCCGTACGGAAAAATTATGTTCCGTCTAGCCGGTGTCGATACGGCATGGTTTGGTGGTAACCATCGATCGGATACAAAAGCATCGGTTCGAGCGAATATGTTGGAAAATGTGCGTCGCCAACATACAGTGTATGTTGATTAAGAGCATTGTTGTCGATGATCGACTCGTATCTGAATTTGGTCCTGAAATGGCGTTATTCCGTGTGGATACAATCGCCAAGAATCATGAAGGACAACCAACTATTGAACGTGTAAGGGTCAATAAAAAATAGAATATTTATATATATGATTTATATTGTGAAAGTCGAGGCTCTAGGGCCTCGGCTTTTTTGTGTATATGTAGATGGTAATTCTTTTGTATATAAAATTATCTTATTTATGAAAGCGTTAAATTGAAACGTCTAAAAATATGAAATTGATTACGCAATTACAACAATCGTTATATCTCGATATGTGGATTTATCGCAATAAATGATAGGAAAGATGAAGACTCTATTTCTTAAAATTAAAAAGTATTAAATTAGAAATAAATAAACGAAAAAAATGAAGAAAAGATGAAAAAAGTTGTTTACAAGATAGAAATTTTTTGATATTATATTGCCGTGGATGAGTATATGATGAAGAATCATGAATAATTATAGTATTCAGATCGTAATTTGGAATACTAATATTTGGTGTAAGAAGTGTAGATGATAATTAATCTTTATACTTCTTCTTTTTATTATCTTTGCAATATTATGCAACACAAGTGGTGTGTTTTACTGAGTTTTCGGTAAGAAAGGATAATCATGAATCGAATTTATAATGTTATTTGGAGTAAGACAAAAAAATGCTACGTTGTAGTATCTGAAATTGTAAAAACAGGTGGCGGTAAGGTGAAATCCGTACAAAACGGTACAACCTGGGCACGCATGAGTGCGATTATGGCGGTGGCTGCATTATTAATGGGTGGTAATATTACTACAGTTAATGCTGCTACATATACTGCTATGACGATTAATGATGTAAATGGCGCTGGTTATGCTACTGGTAATGTAGTTTATAGTGAAGGTAGTTATTTATATAATTATCAAAACCCTGGGAACCTGACACCATTTGATAATAGTCATTTGTATAATGGTACAGATAGAGGTAACTATACAGAAAATAGTTTTGCTGGCATTGCTATCGGTAAAAATACAAATATTCAGGAAACTGGTAATCCAACTTATTATTCCGGTTTAGCTATCGGTAACTATGCTCAGGCCACAGGTGGTATTTCTTTTGCTTTAGGTCATTATGCTCAGGCTTTATCACCATCTGCTATGGCTCTTGGTACAGCTACAAAGGCGAGCGGATTTAACTCCTTGGCTATGATGCGTCAATCCGCTGCAGAAGGTGAGTTCTCCACAGCATTGGGTACTGCATCTTGGGCAAAGGGTAATGGTAGTTTTGCCATGGGTTACTCCGCTACAGCAAAAGCGGATCAATCCATCGCAATCGGTGCGGCAGAAACTATAAAATTACCTGGTCAACAACATGGTACTCCAAGTGCTAAATATAATGGCGATGGTAATACCGTAACAGAAGGGGCTCGTTCTCTTGCTTTCGGTACGAAAGCTCGTACTGCAGTTGGTGCAGATGATTCTATGGCATTCGGTTCTTCATCCAGTACTGGTGGCGCCAATGCGGTAGCTATGGGTTATAGTGCTAATGCTAGTGCAGAGAATGCCTTTGCCATCGGTAATACGGCACAATCATCCGCACAAAATGCGGTAGCGATGGGTAAAAGTGCAAATGCAAGTGGTGTAAGTAGTTTTGCTATGGGTAGTAGTTCTAATGCTGCTGGTGCTGATGCTATCGCTATGGGTAGTTCTTCCCAAGCAAAATTATCCAACTCCATCGCATTGGGTGGTAATGCAAAATCCTTGGGTGCCGATGCGCTTGCACTTGGTGGTGCGGCGAATGCCTCTAAAGATGGTGCCATTGCAATCGGTAAAGAAGCAAAAGCAAACAATACTAATACGACAGCTATCGGTCTTGGTGCAACTGTTACAGGTACTAACTCCATGGCTATCGGTACAAATGCCGTTGCAGAATCCAATAACTCCTTGGCATTGGGCACTGGTACGGAAGTAAGAGGTGCCTTGGTTAATGGTTACTCTGCTTTCACTAACCAACAAAATAACAATGTTGCAAACGGTGTAGTTGCGGTAGGTAATGTAGGTTCTGAACGCCGTATCATCAACGTAGCGGGCGGTGAAAACGATACTGACGCAACAAATGTTAAACAATTAAAATTTGTAAACAGTAACTTGGCAAAATCCATCGCAGGTCCTACCTATACGGGCTATGAAGCGAATGGTTCTACATATAAAGCGCCTGATTTCAATATCAAGAATAGCACATACCATACGGTAAAAGAGGCTGTTGAAGCGGCGCAAACGAATTTCTTTAGTGCTAAAGGCACATCTGCCGATGCGAACTACGATAACACAGGTGCTACAGGCAATAACGCGACAGCAGCCGGTGTACGTACTTCTGCAGCAGGTAACTTCGCTACAGCTGTCGGTGCTGATGCGACTGCAGCTAATGCGAACAGCACTGCTATCGGTTATAAAGCTAAATCCAGCGTAGATGACGGCGTTGCATTGGGTGCGAATTCCGTTGCTTCCGTTGTGGCCGGTAAATCAGGTTATAATGTTAAAACTGCAGACAGCCGTACAAACGGATATAGCGGATTGACAGGTGCTGCGTTGACATCCACTATGGGTGCGGTGTCCGTAGGTGACGGCGGTACAAAAACTCGTCAGATCACAAACGTGGCTGCAGGTACAGCTGATACTGATGCTGTTAACGTGGCACAATTGCGCAATGTTAATTTGAAAGTAGCTGGCAACACTGGCAAAAATGACGTTTTATTGGATAACCAAACATTGACTGTAAAAGGCGACGGTTCTTATGTTACGACATCTGTTAACAACCAAACAATCGATGTGACGTTGACTGATGCTACTAAGAATAAAATCGACAATGCGGCAAATAAAGACTTGTCCAATATTACTGACAATGGTAAATCCGTTATTCGTGATGAAGCGCAAAAAGCAGTAAAAGTTGTTACTGGTAAAAACACAACGATTACAGAAGGTACTGATGGTACATATAAAACATATAAAGTTGACGTAGATGCTCCTGATTATCAATTAGTTGAAAACAGCAGTGCTGCTGATAAAGCATACACTGTATCTGGCAATAAAGTTGACTTAACTGTACAAGATGCTAAAAACCCTGCGAATAAGAAAACTGTAACTATCAAGGATATCGCATCTAAAACAGAACTTGATGATACAAAAACAGAGCTTATTAATAAAGGTTTGAAATTCGATGCGGATAATGGCGGCGAAAAAACAAATAAATTAGGCTCCAAGGTAACAGTAGCTGGTGATGGTACTAACATCAACACTACAATTACACAAACTGGCGACGATACAACGATTAAGGTTGCATTAGGTAAAGATATCAATGTTAATACGGTAACTGCTACAAGAACTGTAAAAGCTGGTACTGCTACTATGGGTACCCAATCTGTAACAGATAACAAAAGTGCTGCTCAGAACGGTAACTTTGTATCTGGTTTGGACAATAAAAATTGGACATTAACTGATCCTGCCTATGTATCTGGCCGTGCGGCAACAGAAGATCAACTTAAGATTGTTAGTGATGCTGTGAAAGCGGCTAACGCAAGTGCTTCTGATTATCGTTTAATCGCTAATCCGAACAATGCGGCAGATGGTTCTTATAAGGTTGATAACAATAAAGTTGATTTACAAGTGAAGGACGATAAATCCGGTACAGTTAATACTGTGACAATTAAGGATATTGCGTCTAAAACAGAACTTGATAAAGTAAAAGATCGTTCTGTGAAATACGATGGTAACACAGGTCATGACACAGTAACATTAGAAGGGGCTAACGGTACAAAAATCACTAACTTGAAGGACGGTAACGTAGCAGCTGGTTCTAAAGATGCTGTCAACGGAGGTCAATTACATCAAGTTAAGCAAGATCTTGGTGACCAAATCACAAATACTAAGAATGAATTAAACAATAAGATTGATACAACTAAACAAGATCTTATTGATAAAGGTTTGAAATTCGACGCTAATACAGGTGGTGAAAAAATAAATAAATTGGGCTCCAAAGTAGCAGTTAAAGGGGATAACTCTAATATCATTACGGAAATCTCTCAAGATGCTAACGGCGATAGCACAATTGATGTGAAACTTGGTAAAAACCTTAATGTGGAAACGATTACTGCAACTGGTGCAAACGGTAAGGACGGTAAAATCGGTATCAACGGTAAAGATGGTGTAACAACTAACATTTCCGTTACTCGTGACGGTCAACCTGGTGTAGACGGCGCTCCTGGCACAACTACAACACGTATTACATACCAAAAACCTGATGGCTCCAACGAAGAAGTGGCAACTTTGAACGACGGTCTTAAATTCAAAGGCGACATGGGTGCTACATCTAATGTTAAGCTTAACAAACAAGTGGACATCAACGGTGGTGTAACAAGTGCTTCCGATCTTGCTACAGGCAATAATATTGGTGTTACTTCTGCGGCTGTTGGCGCTGATGGCAATGCAAAATTACAATTGCAATTGGCGAAAAACTTGACAGGCTTGCAATCCGTAACGGCATCCGACACTGTGAAAGCAGGCACTGCCACTGTAGGTAATCATACGGTAGCAGATAACAAAGGTGCTAACCAAACTGGTAACTTTGTAACAGGTTTAGATAATACATCTTGGAATATTGCAGATCCTGTATATGTACCAAACCGTGCAGCTACTGAAGAACAGTTAAAAACAGTTAGTGATGCTTTGAAAGCGGCTAATGCAAGTTCTACGGATTATCGCTTAATTGCTAATCCGAACAACGCGGCAGACGGTTCCTATAAGGTTGAAAACAATCAAGTAGACTTGAAGGTAAAAGACGAAAAATCCAGTGATGTTAAAACTGTAACAATTAAGGATATTGCGTCTAAAACTGAACTAGATAATGTAAAAGATCGTTCCGTAAAATATGACGGTAACACAGGCCATGACACAGTAACTTTGGAAGGTCCTAACGGTACAAAAATTACTAACTTGAAAGACGGTAACGTAGCGGCTGGTTCTAAAGATGCTGTAAACGGCGGTCAATTACATGATGCTAAAAATGAACTTATTAATACAGGTCTTAAATTTGATGCTAATGTAGGCGGCGTACAAACTAACAAGTTAGGATCCACTGTTACAATTCAAGGTGAAGGTACTGCTGCTGACGCTGATTATAGCGGTGAAAATCTTAAAACTTTCATCAATCAAGATGCGGCAACAGGCAATACGACTATTGACGTGAAGATGAACAAAAACCTTAAAGCTGAATCTGTGAAGGTTGGCAAAAATGGTAAGGATGGCGTATCTATTACAGGTCCTGACACAGCGAATGGTACAGATGGCAAGGTAGCTGTGACTGATAAAAACGGTAAAGAAGCAGTTTCTATTTCCGGTAAGGACGGCGTAGGCCACATCGGCTTAACTGGCCCTGCAGGAACGAACGGCGTGAACGGTACTAATGGTATCGACTTGTCCGTGAAACCTGGTTACGATGATCCTGCTACAGGCGTTAAAGGTGAAAAAGGTGTAGACGGTATAAACGGTCTTACACGTATCGTTTACCAAGATGGTAACGGTGAACACCAAGTTGCGACTATGGAGGACGGTTTACAATTCACTGGTAACAACATTGGTACCGTGAATAAACAAAAATTGAACTCCTTGGTGAAAGTACAAGGTGAAGGCGTAACTGAAGCTGAATCTGCAGCGTTCAAGAGCGCATCTGGCAACATCAATGTAAAAGCTGATGGCACTGACAAATTGGAACTTCAATTGGCGAAAGACCTTAAAAATCTTGATTCCGTAACAGCCGCTAAGACTGTGAAAGCAGGCGGTGCTACTATGGGTGGTCAAACTGTTAACAACACAGCTGGCGACAGCGAAACAGGCAACTATGTAACAGGTCTTGATAACAAAGACTGGGATGCAAATAAGATTGTATCCGGCCGTGCGGCAACAGAAGATCAATTGAAAAAAGCGTTGGATGCTCAAAGTGCTAACTCCACTGATTATCGTTTGATCAAAAATCAAGCGGCAGGCTCTAATGGTGACTATACCGTGGATGCGAATGGCGATGTAGCCTTGACTGTACAAGATAAGAATCATCCAGATAAAACAGAAACCGTTACTATCAAAGACGTTGCTTCTAAATCCAAACTTGATAAATTGAATGACCGTGCTGTTAAGTATGATTTGGACCCTACTGGTAATCCTGATAAATCCAAGGTAACTTACGAAGGTCCTGCATATAACAATAAACAAGGCGGTACTCACGTAACGAATGTGGCATATGCTACAGGCAACGATGGTAGCGAAGCGGTTAATGTAGACTACTTGAATGACAAAATCAAAGATAGTGCGGACGCATTAACTAATAAAGGTTTGAAATTCGATGCTAACGTAGGCGGCGAACAAACTAACAAGCTTGGCTCCAAAGTGACTATTAAAGGTGAAGGCACTGCAGCTGACGAAGATTACAGCGGCGAAAATCTTAAAACTTTCATCACACAAGACCAAACATCTGGTGATACAACTATCAACGTGAAGATGAATAAAAACCTTAAAGCTGAATCCGTGAAAGTTGGCAAAGACGGTAAGGACGGCGTGTCCATTACAGGTCCTGACACTGCGAACGGTACAGACGGCAAGGTAGCTGTGACTGGTAAGGATGGCAAAGAAGCTGTATCTATTTCTGGTAAAGACGGCGTAGGTCACATCGGTCTTAACGGTAAAGACGGCCGTAGCGCTGACATTTCTGTTGAAAAAGGTGATCCAGACCTCAACGGTAACGAAATCACCCGTATCAAATACACTGATGAAAATGGTAAGACACACCAAGTGGCAACCAAAGATGACGGTATGGCATACGGTGGTGACTCCGGCGACGTTATCAAGAGAAAACTTAACACTCAAGTAAATGTTAAGGGTGGCATAACCGATAAAACTAAACTTTCCAACGATGATAATATCGGCGTTGTATCCGACGGTACAGATACATTGATGCTTCGTTTGGCGAAAGACCTTAAAGGTTTAAATTCCGTTACTTTCAACAATGGTGAAAACGGTGTAAACGGTAAAACCGTTGTAAACGGCGAAGGCATGACTATTAAAGATGCAGCAGGTAATCCGTTGACAGCTGTTACAAAAGATGGCGTGAAGATTACTGATGGTCCATCCATGACGAAGGACGGCATCGATGCAGCCGGCAAGAAGGTTACAAACGTTCAAGACGGTACGGTTGCCAAAGATAGCAAAGACGCTGTAAACGGTGGTCAATTGCATGACGCTGTTGAAAGCCTTAAAACTAAAGGCTTTGGTCTTGAAGCGGAAGACGGTCAATCCGTGAAGAAACCTCTTGGTGAAACTGTTAAGGTTAAAGGTGATGACACTAATATCAAAACATCCGTAGACGGCGGTGCTGTTAAGGTAGAATTGAAAAAAGACATCACTGTAGATACTGTAACAGCTAACACTGTGACTACAGGCGATACTAAGATGGATACAAACGGCGTTACTATCAAGGACGGCGCTAATGAAGCGACTAAGTTGACTAAAGATGGCTTGCAAATCAATGATGGTGGCAACAAAGCTGTTACTATCAACAAAGATGGCTTAACAATCGAAAACGGTCCTAAGGTAACAAAAGACGGTATCGATGCGGCTGATAAGAAGATCACTAATGTGGCTGATGGCACTATTGGCGCTGGTAGCAAGGACGCTGTAAACGGCGGTCAATTGCATACAGCTATCGAAGACATCAAATCCACAGGCTTTGGCCTTAAAGCGGAAGACGGTCAATCCGTGAAGAAACCTCTTGGCGAAACAATCGACTTGAAAGGTGACGGCAATATCAAAACTTCCGTGGATAACGGCGCCATCAAAATGGCCTTGAACGATAAGATCACTCTTGGTCAAGACCCAGCAAAACAAGTTAACATCGACGGTTCTGCAGGTACAATTACAGCTGGCAATGGCGGTAATCAAGTTAAGATTGACGGCAATGACGGTTCCGTAACGGCAAATACTGTGAAAGCTGGCGATGTAGTTGTAGGCAAGCAAACTTCTGACGGTAAAGAAGGCAACTTCGTAACAGGTTTGGATAACAAAACTTGGGATCCTGAAAACCCTGTAGCAGTTCCTGGTCGTGCCGCAACAGAAGATCAATTGAAAGCTGTTAATGACGACTTCAATAACAAAGCAAGAACAGGTCGTGTATTCCAAGGTGACCAACCTGGTGATAGCGGTAAAGTGGTTCGTGGATTGGGAGATACTATGAGCCTTAAAGGCGGTGCGGATGTGAACCGTTTGGCAGACAACAATATCGGTGTTGTGAAAAACGCTGCTGGTGATGGTTACAATATCAAGTTGGCGAAAGACTTGAAAGGTCTTGAGTCCGTAACTACTACAGATGCTGCTGGTAATACAACTGTTATGAACGGTGGCGGCGTGACAATTACACCTGCTCAAGGTAATGCTGTAAGCCTTACTAAAGACGGCCTTAACAACGGTGGTAATAGAATTACTAATGTTGGACCTGGTGTAGATGGCACTGATGCGGTTAACGTAAATCAATTGAGCAATGCTATGCGTAGTGTGGATGGTAAGATCGCTGATGTAGGTGCTACTAGTGCAGCTATTTCCGGCCTCAAACCATTACAATATGATCCATTGGAACCAACTCAAGTATTGGCTGCTGTAGGTCACTATAAAGGTAGCACAGCTGCAGCTGTAGGCGTGGCGCACTATACTAATGAATCTACAATGTTCCATATGGGCGTATCTCTTGGCGGTCATGACAACATGATTAATGCGGGCGTATCCTACAAATTTGGTACATCCGACGCTAAGAAAGCGGTTCCTGCACGTTACAAAGCCGGCCCTATCAGCTCTGCATATGTATTGCAAGATGAAGTGACTGCTTTAAAAGCTGAAAATGAACGCATGAAACAACATGACTTAGAGTTAACTGCTAAATACGATCAAGTACAACGTGATAATGAAGAAATGAAAGCTCAAATCGCATTGTTGATGCAACAAGCAGGTCTTACAAAATAATCGAATCTGAATATTCGAGTTCTTAACCACTCATGTAAGGATTGTGAAAGCCGCCCTTCGGGGGCGGCTCATCATAAGGAGGAAGTATGAAATTCAAAACATTTATGCCTGTATTGGCACTTGCTTGTGTGTGTGCGGTAGGTCAAGCGGATGCGGCTCAAGATCGATTGATGATGTCGGAACAACCAGCTGAACCATTAAATGTGATTGAAGCAGAAGTGGCCATTCCTGTACCTAGCGAAGAAGTTCACGACGTAGTGAATGCTTTTACACAATTCCAATTGGATCAAAAAGGCAAATATATCATGGACGACTCTCGCGTTATGAAGGGGCAAGAACGGTACCGCAACAATGTGTTGTACTACATGAACGTTCGCCGCAGCTGGTACATCGTGAGCCATCGTTATAAAAATGACAGCTATGCGCGCATGGCGTTAGATCGTTTGTACAACGATTACAAACAGTTCTTTACAGAACATGCGAC
>OBWZ01000492.1_pt1 | contig 11451 bp, 10 predicted proteins | sample 1476561 | NCBI WGS metagenome assembly OBWZ01 (sample SAMEA2580138, study PRJEB22360) | human gut metagenome | biome: human gut; feature: human-associated habitat; material: faeces | place: Denmark | collected 2008/2010 | reverse complement strand
GTGGGGCGCTGCAGGACGCTTGGGGGATTCAGGCCATGCTGCTGTTCTCGGTCGGGGCCACCGCCGCCGGTTCATCGCTGCTCATCTGGCTGGGGCTGCGCGACCGGGCGGTGCATCCGGCTGTGCGGGGCGTCATGCTGCCGCAGGAGCTGTCCTGCGCGCGGGGCGGCATGCTGGTCCACGAACCGTCCTGCGCGCGGGCCAATATGCTGGTCCAGGAATCACCCTGCCCCCGGCAGCGTGCTTTGAGATAGGGCGCCGGGCTGGTCTGATCTGCGCCGACTTAGTGCGTCGCGAGCTTCAGCCCCACGATCCCTGCGACGATGGCCGCCAGGCAGAGCAGCTTGATCATCGAAACGCCCTCTTGTCCCGAGAACATCGCGTACAGAATCGTGGTACACGCCCCGACACCCACCCAGATAGCGTAGCCGGTTCCTACAGGTATGTGCTTAAGCGCGAAGGCGAGGCCGGACATCGACGCCACGATGCCGATGAGGAAGACGACGCTCGGTCCCAGGCGGCTGAAGCCGTTGCTCTGCGAGAGCGCGGTTGCCCAAACAGCCTCGAAAACACCTGAGATGATGAGAACAATCCAATGCATGGGAGCTCCCTCCTGAAGTTGAGGGGCCGTCCCCGATGAGATAAAGCGCGCACGGGTCGTCCCGTGCGCGACCACTCTAGCACGCGGGCGTATAGATCCACAAAGTTGCCATTTTGCGCGCTCAAGCAAGTCATTTACTGGTGGACCCGGTATTGCCAGAGCGCCGTCGGCGCCGTCCTTCTCTGCCATGTACAGGTGCGGGCTCATGGCCGGGTAGGGGGCCGCGCTTCTCCTTCTCGTATTCTGTACGGCAGGGCTTCTACGAGCGGGCTGGATGAGCTCATGCTCATCCGTATGGCCTCGTCATTATGCTGAGGCTGTCGTTTGCGGGGCCAGCCAACGTAAGAATCGCAGAGGCTGGCCAAAAATGCCGCGAAACAGTAATTCAATGACCTGAATCGAGATCCTGTTTGCTGTCGGACGGCTGTTTTCGAAGAAGCAACCATATACAGTTATTCATCGCTTGAATTTTGTATCGATTAGTCGCGTGAAGCATGCCTCAGAATGCCCCCAGTTACTTTTTCGCGGCGTTTTTGGCCACCGGCTCCAATTTCAATAAAAAAGGCCCCCTGTAACGTTGGGAAGCAACGGAAGGACGGCATGTCCGTCATGGCTTGCAACCGTTCGGTCACATGCATGGATCGCAGAGACCGGGCAATCAAAAGGGGGCTCGGACAGATGCCCGAGCCCCCTTGCAGTTAGATCGCATTGGCCAGTCGATGATGCCTTAGAGCTGTCAAGTGGCCCCGCAGCGCCCTTACAGCACGCCGTTGAACACCTCGGTCGATGACGGGTGCGTCCAGATGCCGTCACGCAGGTCGGCAGCCACCGAGGCGCATCACGGCCGCCACGGTGTTGATCAGCTCCTGTGAGTCCACGCAGTGCAGCGTCGCGCCGAGGATCTCATCGGTCTTCGTGTCGACCACGAATTTGGCCATGCCGGCGGGGTTCCCAAGGATCTTCGGGCGCGGCATGACGGCGATCTTGGCGATATCCGCCTTGGCGACCCGCATCTCGCGGTCCTCCTTGGCGGCCTCGTCCTCGGTGGCACGTTCATGAACGCGCTCCACGGCACGGCCACGCGGTCGTCACGCGTGCGCTTGCCTTCGCCGAGCAGGTCATCGAGGACGATCCGGTGGTCGTCGAAGGAGATGTAGGTGAACTGCGGCCCGCCGTTGATGTCGCCGACGGCGTACACGCCCGGCACGTTGGTGCGCAGGTGGTCGTCCGTCTTGATGAATCCGCGCTCGTTGACCTCGATACCGGCCGCATCGAGGCCGAGGTCGGCGCTGGCCGGCGTGCGGCCCACGGCCACGAGCACCGCGTCGCTCACGATCTTGTGCTCGCCGGCGGCAACCACCAGCTCGTCGCCATCGGCGGAGATGCTCTCGACGCCCGCGCCGAGCATGAAGCGCACGCCCTGGCCCTCCATGGTGGCCTTGACCTCGCTCGCTACGTCCTCGTCCACGCGCGGCATGAGACGGGCACCGGGGTCGACGACGGTGACCTCGGAGCCGAACCCGTTCATCATCGTGGCAAACTCAAGGCCGATGAAGCTGCCGCCTATGATGGCCAGGCGCTTCGGGAACGGGTCAGCGTGCTGGATGGTCGTGGAGTTGTACACGTGCGGGAGGTCGATACCGGGGATCGGGGGGTGCGCCGGGAAGGTGCCCGTGTTGATGATGATGGTCTCAGCCTCGATCGAGAGCTCGGGATCGGCTCCCTCAGCGGCCCCGGGGGCGAACACGGCGACGGTGTGCGGACCGGTGAACTGGGCGCGACCGTCGAAGAGGGCGACCTTTCCTTCGAGCATGCCGTGGTTCGCGGCGCGGAGCTTGGCGATGAAGGCGTCGCGCTTCTCCACCGACTCCGCGAAGTAGGCCGCGGGATCGTCGCTGTCGCGGCGGCGCTCGGAGCTCACGATCAGCGTCTTCGTGGGAATGCACGCGACGTTGATACACGTGCCGCCGTACATCGTGGACGACTTCTCAACCAGGGCGACCGATTTACCGGCGCCCGCGAGCTTGCCGGCGAGGGTCTTGCCTGCCTTGCCCCAGCCGATAACCAGGACATCGAACCGCAACTGCTCCATGGCTCCTCCTTTGAAGGGGATGCGCGGGAAAACCGCCCAACCTTCATACCCCGCCTCGGGCCTCCGATGTGCCGCGAACGAATTCCGCTGGTGCCGCGGCGGCGCGACTGGCCAGGAGGGCGTGCGCTCATAGAGGAGGCCGCTTGATGCGAGAGGGCGGAAACGGTGTGCCTGCGCGAGCGCGTCTGCCCCGTCTGGCCCCTTGCCGAGGCCGTTGAGCGTGCGCGGGCGATGCTCCGTGGGGAGCACCGCAAGGGGTCCGCCCGCACGCCACGCTACAATGAGAGCACGCTTAGAACGCCACCGTCCCGCTATAGAAAGGCCCCGCCATGTCGCAGCGAACCACCATTGGCAACGGATCCCTCACCGCAACCATCGATGCCGCGGGCGCCCAGCTCGTGAGCCTTGCGCTCAACGGCGCCGAGTTCCTCTGGCAGCAGGCCCCCACCTGGTGGGACCGCTGGGCTCCCGTTCTCTTCCCGCTGGTGGGTGCCCCGGGCAGTCGGCGGCGGGGGAGTGCCGCATCCCCAAGCACGGCTTCGCCCGTGATTTCGACCACCGGGTCATCGAGGTGTCTCCAGACGGGGACGCCGTCACCTACGAGCTCACGGATACACCTGCCACGCGGGCCCTCTACCCCTACGCATTCAACCTACGCATGACCTACGCGATCACGGGCCCCGCCACGCTCACGCAGACCTTTCGCGTGGAGAACACGGGCACCGAGCCCATGCCCTTCTCAGTGGGCGGGCACCCGGCGTTCAACGTGCCCATGCCCGGAGCCGGTACTGAGGCTTTCGAGGATTACGAGCTGCGCTTCATCGAGCCTTGGACCGCCACGTCACCCAAGATTGTCGAGGGCGGGCTCATGTCCTACGACGACCCTTTCGCGATCATCAACGACACGGACACCCTGCCGCTCACCCGCAGCTGCTTCGACTTCGACACCATCGTTCTGCGCGATGTGCCCGAGAGCACGGTTACGCTGCGCGGCCGCACGAGCGGGCACGGCGTGCGCGTCGATTTCCCCGGGTTCGACTTCATCGGCATCTGGTCGGCCCAGCCCGATGCGCCTTTCGTCGCCCTCGAGCCCTGGACCGGTCATGCTGCCCGCAACACCGACGATGACATCCTCGAGCACCGCGACAACGTCACGATCCTCGTCCCGGGCGCGGTGGACGAGCGCTCGTTCTCGGTCACGGTGTTCTAGGGCAGGTGAGGCTGAGGCTCTCGGAGGCGGAAATTGCCTGGGTTACCGACGGCATAACATCTCCAACAGGTTAAATCGCGCGCCCGAAAGCAAAAATGGCACTTTATCTTGTTGCAGCGAGTATGATAGGTCACCACGCCATCGAGGCGTGACCCGCGTGGCCTTTACACGCGGTTTCGCATAAGAAGAAGGGAGGCAGCATGGACCACCAGAGCTTTTCCATGAGTCGCCGCATATTCGTGGGCGCAGGACTCACTGCGCTTGCGGGTGTCCTCACCGGATGCCAACGCCCCTCAACGCTCCCCATCGTCGATCCGGGGACCGGCGGGGCGCGCGCCGACGTGTCAGACGAGGTACTTTCGAAGAAGCAGATCCGCATCGGCATGGAGGCGGCCTACGCCCCCTACAACTGGCAGGTTTCCGAGGCGAGTGAGTACACGATCCCCATCGACAACGTCGCCGGGGCCTATGCCGACGGCTACGATGTCCAGATCGCGAAGATCGTCTGCGATGCGTTCGGCGCGGAGCCCGTTGCCGTCAAGCAGAGCTTCTCGGGCCTCATCGATTCCCTCAACAACGGCCAGATCGATCTCATCATCGCGGGCATGTCGGCCACCGACGAGCGCCGGCAGTCCGTCGACTTCTCCGATGCCTACTTCGTCGGGTACTTCGGCCTGTTCGTGCGTGAGGGATCAAAGTACCAGAACGCCACGAAGCTCTCCGACTTCGCCGGCGCCACGGTCCTCGGGCAGAAGGACACCATGCTCGATACGGTGATCGACGAGATCCCCGGCGTCATCCACAAGAACCCGGTGGACTCCATCCCGGTCGTCTTCAGCAACCTGCTCCAGGGCACCTGCGATGCGGTCACCTACAACACCGAGAACGAGGCCGGCTACATGGCTCAGAACCCGGGACTTGTGCCCATCAAGTTCGCCGAGGGCGAGGGCTTCAAGGAGGAGGTCACCTGCAACGTCGGCATCCGCAAGGGTTCGGCCAAGCTGCTCAAGATCGTGAACGACGCGCTCGCCGATGTCAGCGAGGATGAGCGCATGCAGATCTGGGACGCTTGCCTCGAGCGTCAGCCGTCCTAAGGGAGTGTGACCATGAACGCATTTTCGCGGCTCCGCGCATTTGAGCGGGCCGATCACCGCTACGTCTACCTCGGCACGAGCGCCATAGCCGCGGTGGGCCTCCTCGTCTCGCAGCAAAATCCCACGCAGCTCTCCGTGCTCGCGCGCACCGGCCTGTTCCAAGACGTGCTCTGGGCCGTGCTCTGGGCGTGGATCGCCCTCTCGGCGGCTGCGCTCGTGACGAAGCTCATGCACTGGCGCGATTACACGACGGCCTCGCCTTTCGCGGCGACCCCCGGGACGCCCGCGGCCGCTTGGCTGCGCCGCGGTTCGCTCGCCGTCTCGTGCATCGCCCTCGTCTTCATCCTCGACCGCGTGGTCCTGGGCACCATCGCGCTCGCGCAGGTGAGCATCGCGTCGGACGCCAACCCCACCGACTTCCTCTCGAGCCTCATCTACATGACCTCCCGGAGCGGCGATCTCTTCCTGCACGGCATCGGGATCACCATCGCGCTGGCGACCTTCGGCACGATCATCGCCTTCTTCCTGGCGCTTGCCATGGTCTTCCTGCGCATCCAGCAGTTCGACCTCATCGACAACGACGCCGTGCGCTTCCTCAAGTCCATCGGTCGAGGGTTCTCCAAGGTGTACAGCACCGTGGTCCGCGGCACGCCGATGATGGTCCAGGGCGCGCTGATCTTCTACGCGGGCTTCGGGGTGCTCCGCGCTTTCGGCCTCGACATCACCCAGGCGAACCAGATCTGGAGCGCCTTCACTGCGGGCCTTGTCACGATCTCGCTCAACTCGACGGCCTACATGATGGAGGTCCTGCGCGGCGGCATCGAGTCCATTGACCCCGGACAGGCCGAGGCCGCTCGCTCGCTCGGCCTCTCGCAGTGGCAGGCCATGCGCAAGGTCGTGTTCCCGCAGGGTGTGAAGAACGCCATCCCAGCGCTCACGAACGAGCTCATCATCAATATCAAGGACTCCTCGGTGCTCTCCATCATCGGCGTCTTCGACTTGATGTACGCCACCACCACGGTATCCGGCATGTACTACCGCCAGATGGAGGTCTACTGCGTGGCCATGGTGGTTTACCTGGTGCTCACGCTGGTGGCCGGGCGTCTGCTCGAGGCTTTCGGGCGCAAGCTCGGTGCCGAGCCCGCCGGCGAGCTCCCGAGTTCGAACTAAGGAGGCCACGATGGCTGATTCAAGAACCGCGGCCGCCGCGTCGGCCGGTGCTACCCCGCTCATCCGCGTCGAGGGCCTGCACAAGAGCTTCGGCGACCTCGAGGTGCTGAAGGGCATCGATCTCACGGTGCTGCCGGGCGAGGTCGTCACGATGATCGGCGCCTCGGGTTCGGGCAAGTCGACCCTGCTGCGCTGCCTGAACCTGCTCGAGCGGCCCGATCGCGGCCAGGTGTGGTTCCGCGACCAGGACCTCACGGCCGACCGCTGCGACGTGAACGCCCTGCGCGAGCACATCGGCATGGTGTTCCAGGGCTTCAACCTCTTCAACAACATGGACGTGCTCGATAACTGCACGCTCGCGCCGGTGACGCTCAAGAAGATGTCGAAGGCCGAGGCCGAGCAGGTGGCGCTCGGGCATCTGTCGAGCGTGGGGCTCGAGGAGTTCGCGCACGCGAACGTATCCCGGCTCTCCGGCGGCCAGAAGCAGCGCGTGGCCATCGCGCGGGCGCTCTGCATGAATCCCGAGATCATGCTCTTCGACGAGCCCACGTCAGCGCTCGACCCCGAGATCGTGGGCGAGGTTCTCGAGGTCATGCGCGGTCTCGCAGACGACGGCATGACGATGGTCGTGGTCACGCATGAGATGGACTTCGCACGGACGGTGAGCGACCGCGTGGTCTTCATGGATCAGGGCGTGATCTGCGAGGAGGGCGATCCGGAGAAGATCTTCGGCGCGCCTGAGCACGAGCGCACGCGCGAGTTCCTGGCTCGCTACCTGGAGGACTAGCATGGGCGCGGCGGACGGATCGGAGGCGTGCGCAGCGGCTTCAGGCGCAGCCGTAGAGGGGGGTGCGCACGGCGCCGAGATCGGGGTCCCTGGCGCAGCTGCATCCGCGGGCGCCTCCAGTGCGGATGCGCTGCGGAACTGCAGCGTTGCGGAGTCACCGAGTCCGCTGCCGCGGGGCGACGCGCCCACCCTGATCCCCGGCACTGCCGTCACGCGCTTCTTCGCGCATGAGGATGACTACCCAGATCTCCCTGCGGCAGCCGCCTGCGAGCGCTTGGGCCGGGTGCTCCCGTTCCCCACGGTGAGCAGCATGGACCCCGAAGCCGTTGACTGGACGCCGTTCGACGCGCTTCGGGCGTACATGCGCGAGGCCTGGTCCCGCGTCTTCACGGCGGGGGAGGTCTCCCTCATCGGCCACTCCCTGCTCATCCATATTCCCGGCTCCGACTCCAGCCTTGACCCGCTCATGCTCATGGGTCACATGGACGTGGTGCCCGTGGTCCCCGGCACCGAGGGCGATTGGACCCATGACGCCTTCTCAGGGCATGTGGATGCCGACTTCATCTGGGGTCGCGGCGCCATTGATATGAAAGATCAGGTCGCCGGCATCCTCGAAGCGGTCGAGTACGCGCTTGCCCACGGATGGGAGCTGCGCCGCGGCGTTGTGCTCGCGTTTGGCGAGGACGAGGAGTCGGCCCAGCACGGCGCCCGAGCCCTCGCGGCCGAGCTCGAGCGGCGGGGCATCCATCCGGCATTCCTCGTGGACGAGGGTGATTACCGGGTGGTCGACGGCGCCGAGTATGGGGCGCCGGGTCGCTGGCTCATGCACGCCGATCTCGCCGAGAAGGGTTACGCGGACGTGATCCTCACCGTGCGGAGCGCGGGCGGGCACTCCTCGAACCCGTTCGGGGGCTCCTCGCTCGCCGTGCTTGCGCAGGGGATCGCCGCGATCTCCGCGCTCACCTGGCCGGTCCGGTTAACGGAGCTCACCCGGGGCCTGCTGCGCGAGCTCGCGCCCTTTATGACCGAGGGCCCGCTGGCGGCCCTCGGGATCGAGTGCCCTGAGGATGTCGACGCCCACGCCGACGAACTGGCCCACGCTTGCCTCGATGCGCGCGAGCTCTACCCGCTGGTGACCACCACCTGCGCACCCACGATGATCGAGGGCGGATCCAAGGGCGCCAACGTGCTTCCACAGGACATGTGGGCGAATATCAACTTCCGGATGCTCGAGGGAACCACGGTGGAAGATGTGCTCACACGCTGCCGCGAGGCGGTGGCGGGGCTTCCCATCGAGGTGTCGCTCGGACCGGGAAGCTCGGAGGCAACGCCGTCGCCGGTGCCCGGCGGGCCGGGGCTCACGGCTCTGCGGGAGGTCGCCGCGCGCTACTTCGCGTCGGATGGCGCGCCGGTGAGCGTGCTGCCCTCAACTGTTGTGGGCGCCACCGATGCGGCGAACTACGCACGTATCTGCCCCGAGTGCCTGCGGTTCTCTGCCTTCGTGGTGGACGACGACGAGTGCGTCCGCGGCGTTCACGGCACCGATGAGCGCATCAGCCGTCGTGCCTACCTGCAAGGCGTGCGCTTCATGATCAAGTTAATCGAGACCGTGGCGGTGCGGGCCTAAGCCGGATGCATTTGGTACGACGGTCCCAGTGCCCAAGCTGGCCAAAGCTGTTATCGAAGGCGGGCCCGGACGCCCGCCTCGTCTGCATGCGGCCCGGCTTGCTCAGAATCGGTATCAGAAGGGAGGTTAGGCAACAGCTTGGACAACGGGAAAATAGACAAATGATCTTTTATTCATTTAACTAAGTTTTATTTAGTATATTTCCGATAAAAATAATCTATGTTTTCTCTTGCTCAGGCTGGCTAGTAGAAAATGCCAGATCTGTATCACTGAGGGCCTGAAATCAGTCAGAGCGGCAGGCCCCGGCTCCCCAAATAGGCTGACAGAGTGTTAGATGCACATATTAATATATTCAATTACGTCAAGACTCTTGGAGCATGGGCGATATTTTTGAGAATCATGCCATGTATAGACTCAGATCTGACATTTTCTACTAGCACCTCGCCAGGCAGGCCGAAATTCACGTGCGAGAGCGAGGAGCCCGCTGAGCATGAGAAGCCACCAATGTGCAGAACCTTTGGCGTTCCGCAGCACTGTCGTTATATAGCCTACGCTGCCCCCAACCGGGTATACTGAAACGTCAGCCATATCGCAAAGGAGAACAGGATGTCCGCGACGCTCGATAAGCTCTAGCTACGTGAAGGCGCACCGCGCTGCCCTCACGCCTACCTATCGAACGAAAGGAACCCTCCCATGCGAGATAAGCTCGAGAAACTCATCGCCGCCTACGCCGATCTGGAGAAGAAGCTCTCCGACCCGGCTGTCGTAGCCGATCAAAAGGAATACATGCGCCTCGCCAAGGAGCATGCGCACCAGGCCGATCTGGTGGCGCGCGCCCGTGAGTACATCCAGGCCCTCGATGACATCGAGGCCGCCAAGGAGATGCTCCACGAGACCTCTGACGCCGACGAGAAGGAGATGCTCCAGATGGACATCTCCGAGAACGAGGACAAGCTCCCTCGCCTTGAGGACGACATCAAGTTCATGCTGATTCCGGGCGACCCCAACGACGAGAAGAACACCATCGTCGAGATCCGGTCCGCAGCCGGCGGCGACGAGGCCGCTATCTTCGCCGGCGACCTCTTTAAGATGTACCAGCGCTTTTGTGAGAGCCACAAGTGGAAGCTTGAGGTCTTGGACTCCAGCCCCAGCGAGGCGGGCGGCTTCAAGAGCATCGAGTTCAAGGTCACGGGAGACAAGGTCTACTCCGTGATGAAGTACGAGAGCGGCGTGCACCGCGTGCAGCGCGTCCCGAAGACCGAGAGCCAGGGGCGCATCCAGACCTCCACGGCCACGGTTGCCGTGCTGCCCGAGGCAGAGGACATCGACATCCACATCGAGCAGTCCGACCTGCGCATCGACACCTACTGCGCTTCCGGCCCCGGCGGCCAGTGCGTGAACACCACGTACTCGGCCGTGCGCATCACGCACCTGCCCACCAACACCGTCGTGCAGTCGCAGGAGCAGCGCAGCCAGATTCAGAACCGCGAGGTCTGCATGCAGATGCTCCGCGCGCGCCTGTACGAGATGGAGCTCGAGCGCCAGCAGGCCGAGCTTGGTGCCGAGCGTCAGAGCCAGATCGGGCACGGCAACCGCTCTGAGAAGATCCGCACGTACAACCAGCCGCAGGACCGCGTGACCGATCACCGCATCGGGTTCAACAGCACCTACAACAACGTGCTGCTGGGTGAGCAGCTGCCCACGGTGATCGATGCCCTCGCCGCCGCGGATCGCGCCGAGAAGCTGGCCGCTGCGGTCGACTAAGGCCCCGGCGGTGGCAAAAAAGTTGTGTCCGCACCCCGTGGTACCATGCCAACGACAGCGAATCCGGGGTTGTCCGTCAGATCCCGCATGACAGCAAGGAGTCATCCATGGCCGTGAACATGAACCAGATGATGCAGCAGGCCCGCAAGATGCAGGAGCAGATGGCCAAGGTCGAGGAGGAGCTCAAGACCACCACGGTCGACGCCTCCGCCGGCGGCGGCATGGTGAAGGTCACCGTGAACGGCGCGATGATGCTCGAGTCCATCACCATCGATCCTGAGGCGCTTGACCCTGAGGACGTCGAGATGCTCCAGGACATGATCGTCGCTGCGGTCAATGAAGCTCAGCGCGGGGTCAGCGAGATCGCCAGCCGCCGGATGGGCGCCGTCACCGGTGGGCTGAACATCCCCGGGATGCCGTTCTAGGATCGGGACCGCACGAGCATGTCCGCCAACCGCAGCCTGCAGATCCTCCTCGATGAGCTGGGCCGCCTTCCCGGTATCGGCCCCAAATCGGCCCAGCGCATCGCGTATCACCTGCTTGAGGCCGACGCCGAGGAGGCCCGCCGCCTCTCCGATGCTATCCGCATGGTCAAAGAGCAGGTGCATTTCTGCAGCCGTTGCTTTAACTACGCCACCGCCGATGAGTGCTCCATCTGCATGGACCCCTCGCGCGATGCCGAGCGCATCTGCGTGGTGGGGGAGCCGCGCGACGTGACGGCCATTGAGCGCACGGGGAGCTATCACGGGCTCTACCATGTGCTCGGCGGCGTTATCTCGCCCATGGACAAGATCGGGCCCGAGCAGCTGCACGTTCGCGAGCTCTTGCAGCGCCTGGGTACCGAGGACGTGCACGAGGTGATCCTCGCCACCAACCCCAATATCGAGGGGGAGGCCACGGCGAGCTATCTGGCGCGCACGATAAAGCCGCTTGGCGTCGAGGTGAGTCGCCTGGCGAGCGGACTGCCGGTGGGCGGAGACCTCGAGTACGCCGACGAGCTCACGCTGGGTCGCGCGATCGAGGCACGGCGAGCGGTGTAGCGTTTTCCTGGTCCTGGTCCTGGTCCTGGTCCTGGTCCTGGTCCTGGTCCTGGTCCTGGTCCTGGT
>OBWZ01000487.1_pt1 | contig 11535 bp, 10 predicted proteins | sample 1476561 | NCBI WGS metagenome assembly OBWZ01 (sample SAMEA2580138, study PRJEB22360) | human gut metagenome | biome: human gut; feature: human-associated habitat; material: faeces | place: Denmark | collected 2008/2010 | reverse complement strand
TAGTCTCAAGGTCCTTACACGCAGACTTCTGCGCTGGGGAGCGCGTTTATGAGCAGTATCGGCCAACACAATGTCACTATCCAATGCCCAAACTTTTTCTCCTAACCATTTAGTCTCAAGGTCCTTACACGCAGACTTCTGCGCTGGGGAGCGCTTTTATGAGCAGCATCGGCCAAAAAGAGTCACTTCCACTACGCTTCCTGACCATCCACGCCTAAACCACCATCCAACCTCAACCACACCGATAAAAGTTATGCCCCTCAACAATCGCCATAACGTACATAAAAAGTTAAACTAACCTTGAATGACTAATCTCGTCTCACAATTTTGAAAGGAACTCATGCTATGAACTATCAACTTGTCGCAACAATGGCGGCTGGCCTTGAGTCGGTTACCACGAAAGAACTGAAGGCATTGGGTATTCAAACCCGCACCGAAAATGGCAAAGTCTATTTTGAGGGTAATGACCAAACGATTGCGTTGACCAATGTCTGGTTGCGCAGCGCTGATCGGATCAAAATTGTCATCGGTCAGTTTAAAGCGCGCACCTTCGACGATTTATTTGAAGGCGTTAAGGCATTACCGTGGGATCACTTTTTGCCGTTAGACGCTGCGTTTCCAGTTGCGGGGCGAGCTGTTCGTTCCCAACTGCATTCTGAGCCCGATGTTCAAGCCATCACCAAAAAGGCAATTGTCGAAAAGATGTCTGCGGTCTATCATCGAACCACGCGATTGCCCGAAACCGGCGCTACTTATCCACTGGAAGTCTCCATTCTAAAAGACGTTGCGACCCTGACGCTAGATACAACCGGACCTAGTTTGTTCAAACGTGGTTACCGCATTGCAAAAGGCGAGGCGCCACTGAAGGAAAACTTTGCTGCAGCGCTTGTCTTATTGACGAACTGGCATCCTGATATGCCGTTTGTCGATCCCACGACCGGATCTGGCACGATTGCAATTGAAGCCGCTTTGATTGGCCATCATCTGGCACCGGGATTACAACGACACTTTGCGTTTGAAGATTTCGGCTTTTTTGATCAATCCGTCTTGCAAACAACCAAGGATCAGGCGATGGACGCCGCCGATTTTGACCGTGAGCTGGATATTCAGGCTAGTGACATTAATGGCGATATGATTGATATGGCTATGCTGAATGCGCAACAAGCCGGTTTACTGCATAGCATTAGCTTTAAGCAATTAGCCGTCAAGGATTTTAGCACCACCAAGGAAAACGGGGTCATTGTTGCCAACCCGCCATATGGGAAGCGACTTAGCGATCAGGCCATGGTGCGCCAACTTTACAAGGAAATGGGCCAAGCCTTTGCGCCGTTGACGACTTGGAGCAAGTACATTTTGACCAGTGATATGGGATTTGAAAAAGCATATGGCAGTCAAGCAACCAAACGGCGAAAGTTGTACAATGGCACCATTCGAACCGATCTTTTCCAATACTGGGGTAAGCCTAACTGGCATCATAACAAGTAAGGAGGCACACCTTGAAAATTTTAAATAGTTTTAATCTCAAACCTGAGCAACGACAAGCCTTAGAAAAAGCAGGGCACGTGGTGATTGACGATAATCAATTAGATCAAGCAACCGCCCAGCAAATTGACGTTGTTTATGGGTGGCACGATCAATCTGCGCAAGTGAATTTCGATCACCTGCGCTTTGTTCAGGCTATTTCTGCCGGAGTCGACTATCTACCGCTGGCTGACTTTGCTAAACATCAGGTATTATTGGCAAACACGAGTGGTATTCATGCCGAACCGATTGCTGAATATGTCCTTGGCGTGTTATTTACGATCAGCCGCGGCATTCTACCACCGGTTCGCGCCGGTCGTCAGATGTGGACCTTCCGTCAGCAACGGCCGCCAATGACGTTGTTAAAAGGCCAAACCGCGGTCATTTTTGGCACTGGCCATATCGGCTCAACGATTGCGACAAAATTACATGCACTGGGCCTGCATACGCTTGGCGTGAGTGCACACGGCCGTCCTGCTGCCGGGTTTGAGGAAGTCGTTACAGACGCTAACGCACACACAGCCGCTCAAAACGCCGATATCCTTATTAATGCATTGCCATTAACTTCCGCCACCAAGCACTTTTACAATTCAGAATTCTTTTCCGGACTTCAAAATCAGCCGTTGTTTATCAATATTGGCCGCGGCGCTTCGGTCGATACACCGGCGTTGGTTCAGGCACTTCAGACCCAGCAGTTACGAGCCGCAGCCTTGGATGTCGTTGATCCTGAACCGTTACCGCAAGATTCGCCACTTTGGGACATGGACAATGTTTTATTGACGCCGCACATTTCCGGCACCGTGCCACATCTGCGTGATCAGGTTTTTAAAATTTTTAATGATAACCTCCAATCCTTGATAGCAAGCGGTCAGTTAGCCAGTCACCAAGTTGATCTTAGCCGCGGCTACTGAAATTTTGCCGCAGAATCGTTATACTGGAATCGTAATCGTTTTCAATCGCGCCTTTTAAGTGACGCCGATTGCAAATCAGATTGCGACAGTATCCCCAACCGAATACGTCTGTCAGCAAGAGCCAGTTTCAAGGAAATTTGCAGCGCAACTTTCCTTGATCCGTGCTGTTAGCTGGATGGACGCATGCTAACCATTAAGATGAAGGAGGAATTCTTATGGCACAACGCCCAGAAGAAATTACCAACTTGCTTCAAGATGCTTTGCACACGCAACAGGAGGTGGCAATCAATACAATTGATCGCCATCGCTTAAAGGGTCGCGTCGTTGATATCGAGGCTGCAACCGTTAAGCCTTATAACGAACGCGGCGTCATTACCGTTGAAACTGGGCGGGGAGCCAAACGAATCCAGCATATGCAATTAGCCAGGTTAAATATAATTGATTGTTTGCAAGAATGATCAAAAAGGGGCAGCCGACAAATGGCTGCCCCTTTTTATAGAAAAGTAAGTCTGAATGCTTAAGGAACTAATAAATTAATGACGTCCTCTTTAGGGATGTTGGTGAAATAAGCATTTGTATCAATTGCATCTAAAGTTTTCTTAACCGCTTCAGATGTGTACGGCTTGTCTTTTAAAGCTGCCGCAACATCACTAACATCCTGTGGGCCGAAGAAATCACCGTAAAATTTAACGTTGGCAATTTTGCCATCTTTCACGTCAAACCGCGCATCAATCGTCCCATAATCAAAATGCTTACGTTTCTTAGTGGTGAACTCTGGGCTATGACCGTAAACCCAGTCCCAGTTATTATAAACATCGTCATAAATCTTTTTAATCTCAACTTCATCTTCTGGCGTCACGTGGTATTCCTTATCTTTAATGGCGGCCACATCGTCAACACCGAACAGACGGGTCAATAAAATATCCCGGAATTCCGGCACCGTCAGATTCTGATATTTTTTATCCAGATAAGGCCGCAAGTTTGTAACCCGACTCTTAACGGATTTAATTCCTTTACTCTTGATTTTATCTTCAGGAACGTTGAGCACATTAGGGATGACGCTCATATCGACATCCAGCATCAAAGTGCCATGCGAAAATGTCTTACCGTTGCGGGTGTACATTGCGCTGCCGGAAAACTTCTTCCCGTCAACCAGCATGTCATTGCGACCTGAAACTTCGGCACTTGTCGCACCCAGCGTGTGAATCGCATCAACAATCGGCTGCGTGAAGGACTTGAAATCACCAAATTCTTCGGAGTCACTATCGACCACAAATGAAAAACATAAATTACCCAAATCGTGATACACTGCACCACCGCCGGAAAGCCGACGTGTCACAACGATATTGTGATCTTCAACATACTTTTGATTCAACTCTTCCAGCGTGTTCTGGTTACGGCCGACAATCACGCTTGGCTTTTCATAATAAAAAAGCAGCAGTGGTTCATCAAACTGCTTGGCATTCATCAGATATTGCTCAGTCGCCAAGTTTTCACGAATATCGTGAGACTTCATAATGACATAATACATCCTTGCACATCCTCCTATGAGCATCGGCTGACAGCTTCAGCAGGTGCCAGCAAACGCGTTATCCAGTAACGACTGACACGATTAGTCGATCGTTGACTTAGTACATGGCCTATTTTAACGAGTTATGCGCCAAAAAGAAAGCGATTTCGATTGACAACAATCTATTTTGCCAATCTAACTCGCTGTGCGATCCAATTTTGTCCCGCCGACTTTAATACTCGGCACGCTTTCATTAAAAGAGAAAAACCTAAGGCCAAATTAGAATTTATTGCGTCCTATTGCACTGAAACGTGAATCAGTCGTGCAAGAAAATGAGAAGTGCGTTAAGATTATGACATAACGTTTCATGGTGAAAGGAGCTTTTTAATGACAAGTGAAGTACGCTATCAAGACGATTTATATCAAGCAGTGAACGGTGCTTGGATGAAACAAGCAGTTATTCCTGACGACAAAAGCAGTACCGGCGGGTTTCAGGATCTTGCCGATGAAGTCGAGGAGAAGATGATGGCTGACTTTGCCGCGGTTTCAGATGGCAAAAAGCAGGCACCTGACAAGTATTTTGCCCAGGCAGTAACGCTGTATCAACAAGCCAAGGACTTTAAAACGCGGGATGCTGCGGGATTTGCCCCAGCTGAACCGCGCTTAAATCTGGTGAAGGGCATTAAAGACCTGGCGGATTACAACCAACGCGCTGCTAATTTGCTTCAGGAGCATTTAATCGATCCGCCATTCAACTTTTTTGTTGATGCCGACATGAAAGACACCAGCAAAAATGTGATTAATCTGATGGGGCCAAAAACGATTTTGCCGGATACGTCTTATTACGCTAAGGACAATCAAAATGGCGCGCAATTGCTTGGCATTTTCAAAGACATGATGCAGCAACTGTTGGCGTACACTGATTTGGACGAAGCCGCACAAAAGGCCACTTTGGAAGGCGCGTTGGCGTTTGATGCCGAAATTGCCAAGCACGTCAAGAGTTCTGAAGAATGGGCCGATTATCCTAAGGCCTATAATCCAACGCCAACTAGCACGGTCATTGAGAAGCTCAAGCCGTTTAATTTTGAAGACCTCTTAAAGACCATTTTCAAGAATGTGCCGGAAACAATTGTTGTTGCGGATCCGCGCTTTTTGAATGAATTTGACCAGTTATTTAATGAAGCCAACTTCAAGCTTTATCGCGACTGGCTTTATGTCATGACGCTAGGTGACGTGGCCGGCTTCTTGAGCGAACCATTGCGGCAATTGAGCGGTACATATAACCGCGCATTATCTGGGGCACCGAAATCGCCTGATCAGCTTAAGCATGCTTATCGGGTCGCCAACCGGTACTTCAGTGAACCAATTGGCATTTATTATGGGCGGACCTACTTTGGGGAAAAAGCAAAAGCCGATGTCACCCAGCTAGTTGAAAAGATGATTGCAACTTACAAACAGCGCTTAGCTAACTCTGACTGGCTATCTCAGCCAACGAAAGACAAAGCCATTCTTAAGTTAAATAAGATGGTATTAAAAATGGGGTATCCGGATCATCCTGAAGCCATTTACGATCTGCTCCATGTTGATCCCAATCGCTCATTGCTAGAAAACTTATTTGCCATGCGCAAGGTGCAAGTACAGTATAACTTTGATAAACTGACGAAACCCGTTGATCGCACGGTATGGAACATGCCCGGACACTTGGTGAATGCCAGCTATGATCCGTCCAAAAACGACATTACTTTCCCAGCCGCCATTCTACAGGCACCATTTTATTCCTTAAAGCAAACCGCTTCGGAAAATCTTGGCGGGATTGGCGCGGTCATTGCGCACGAAATTTCTCATGGATTCGACAACAATGGTGCCCAGTTCGATGAGTACGGCAACATGGCCAACTGGTGGCAAAAAGCCGATTTTGATCACTTCCATGAATTGACCCAAGCCATGATTGACGAATTTGACGGTCTGGAAACGGCAGCCGGCAAAGTAAACGGTAAACTAGTGGTTTCGGAAAACATTGCCGATGCCGGCGGATTAGCAGCGGCGTTGGATACGGCTAAACGGGAAAAGGATGCTGATTTACGCGCATTCTTCATCAATTGGGCGCGCATTTGGCGTTCAAAATCGCGTTTAGAGCGCGCCAAGATGTTGTTAGCAGTCGATGTCCACGCACCCCATGAATTACGGGCCAACATCCAACCGCGCAATTTAGATGATTGGTATACAACTTTTGATGTTCAACCAGGCGATGGCATGTACTTACCGCCGGAAAAACGCGTTCAAATCTGGTAGCACCATCCGCATCGGCTCACTTGAGTCGATGCTTTTTTGAATCAAACTATCATTTTCACGGTCAAGCGGATTAGGTGAGCGAACATCTTTGCCAGCGAACACTTGCCAAGATAAAGGATGATGTGTGAAAGGGAATACAAAGTGCCGCTAATGGGCTATAATTGTTATAGGAAAGCACTTGTGATAATTAGGACTGATAGGAAGTAGGGGAGAACATGGAACTGCAGACGTTGCGCAACTTCATTGAAATTGCAGATCATGGCAGTATTACCGCTGCAGCCAGAACATTAGGTATATCTCAGCCAGGGCTATCGCGCCAGCTCAAGGATCTGGAAAAAGAGCTGGGCGTCAAGTTGCTCATTCGGGGTAATCGCCGCGTCACCTTGACCGAAGATGGTACCTATCTACTAAATCGAGCACGCGAATTGACCGCCATTGCCGAACGGACCAAAAATAATTTACAAGGCAAACATGCCTTGGGCGGTGATCTCTATATCGGTGCAGGCGAAACTAGCGGCAAACGACTCATGCTCCAGTTAGCGCAATCTTTGCGGCTTCAGTATCCCAGCTTACATGTCCACGTGACGTATGGATCAGATGAAAGTCTGGTAGCTAACCTGGAAGCCGGCATGTATGACTTTATTCTGCGTCCGGGTAAAGAGCACGCGCAATACGAACGGTTGTTGTTACCCATGCGTGATGCGTGGGGAATCTTGATGGACACCGAGGATCCCCTGACTGATAATCTGTTAATTACGCCAAATGATATCAGTGACAGTGAACTGATCCTGCCACGAGCAACGCACATCCGCAATAGTTTTGAACATTGGCTTGGCCAGGGATTGGATCCAGCCTATATTGTCGGAACTTATGACTTAACTGCTGATGCATTAGGCATGACAGCAGTCGGTTTGGGGCGGGCATTGTGCCTGGAATACCTGGCTACCCAAACGTCTAATACTTCCTTGACTTTTCGTCCGTTAGCACCTGCACTAGCCGATCCGGTTGCGTTGGTCTGGAAACGGGATCGGGAGCTTTCGCGTATCGCGCAACACTTTTTGGAACTTGTCCACGAGAAGATTGCGTCTGATAAAACCGAATCGTAATCTCGTGGTCAGGTTATAAGCGAAAGCCGGTCACCATTCTACGCGTCATTTATCAGAATTGGCCCCAGCATTTATACGATTTCAGGCAAACAAAAACAGCCTTTGAGACAAAAATAATTGTCTGCAAAGGCTGTTTTACTGTCATGAGCAAGGTCATTTTAATCCTTGTGCCCTTTATCTTCAGTCGAGAATGAATAATCATCATCTTCCATTGCTTCGACCTGACCGAGCCGGTAACCATTACCGACCTGTGAGAAGAAATCATGGTTAGCTGTTGATGTTGAAATGCCGTTCATTACAATCGGATTAACGTCATCGGCGGTATCCGGAAAGGCGGTTTCCTGTCCCAGATTCATCAGGGCCTTATTGGCGTTATAACGCAGGAAAGTCAAAACTTCATCGGTCCATTTGGTTTTAGCGTAGAGATCGTTCGTATACTTTTCTTCGTTTTCATAGAGGTCGTATAACAGATCGTACATCCAATCCTGCAGTTGTTGTTGCTCTGCTTCCGGCAATTCATTGAAGCCTAACTGGAATTTATAGCCGATATAGGTTCCGTGAACACTTTCATCCCGAATAATCAGCTTGATAATTTCGGCCACATTCGTCAGCTTGTTGTTGCCCAGGTAATAAAGCGGGGTAAAGAAGCCTGAATAAAACAGGAACGTTTCCAGGAAAACACTGGCAATTTTCTTTTGTAGTGCCGATCCGTTGTGATAGATGTCATTGATTTTGTTGGCCTTGTACTGCAAATGCTCATTGTGATTGGTCCAGTCAAAGATTTCATCGATCTCGGCAGGCGTGTTCAGCGTCGAGAAAATTGATGAATAACTCTTCGCATGGACACTTTCCATAAACTGAATATTATTAAGCACCGCGGTTTCCTGTTGAGTCCGGATGTTTTGGCGTAAGCTTGCCATGCCATCTTGACTTTGCAGGGTATCCAGTAAAGTTAGCCCCCCGAAAACGTGGCCAACGACCCATTGTTCATCTGGACTCAATGAACGCCAATCGTCCAAATCGTTGGATAAGGGGATTCGGGTATCGAGCCAAAACTGTTCGGTTAATTTTTCCCAAGTGGCTTTATCCACTTCATCTTCAATTGCATTCCAGTTAATCGCAATATATTGTTTTGCCATTTTCTTCGCTCCTTATGTAAAAACAGGGGAGATCCCCCTGTTAAAAGATTATCAAATTGAGCAACTTTCACAAGCGTTGCTGCCGATTTCTTCTTGGTCATCGGTATAAGTCCGGATGTAGTAAATTGACTTAATGCCTTTATAGTGGGCGTAATTCCGCAAGATATTCAAGTCCCGGGTGGTCATTTTATCAGTACGACCATCTTTCCACGGATAAAGGCCAGCTGGGATGGTACTGCGCATAAACAACGTCATCGCCATCCCCTGATCAACATGTTGCTGGGCTGCTGCGTAGACATCAATGACTTTGCGCATATCAATGTCATAGGCGCTTTGATAGTAAGGCATCGTGTCGTTGGAAAGCCCTGGTGCCGGATAATAAATGGTACCGATTTTCTTTTCCTGACGATCCTCAATCCGGTTGACAATTGGCTGTAATGAAGCGCTGGTGTCGTTGATATAGCTAATTGAGCCATTAGGTGCAACTGCCATCCGATTTTGATGGTACAAACCGTTTTTCATCACATCTTCTTTGAGTGCCTGCCAGTCAGCCTGCGTTGGAATGTAAATGTTTTTGAACAAGTCGCGAACCTTATCATACTTCGGCGCCCAGGTTTGATTGAGATACTTGTCAAAATAACTGCCATCTGCGTACTTGCTATTTTCAAAGTTGTGGAAGGATTCGCCGCGTTCCTTAGCGATCTTATTGGAAGCTTTGAGCGTGTAATAATTAAGCAGCAGGAAGTAGATGTTAGTGAAATCAAGGCTTTCCGGTGAACCGTAGTACATGTGGTTCTTGGCAAAATAGGTGTGCAGGCCCATCGCACCAAGGCCAATACTGTGGGCAAGGTGATTGCCATGCTGCACGGATGGCACAACGTCAATGTTGCTGTGATCCGTGACATAGGTGAGCGCGCGTACCATGGCTTCGACGCTATGACCAAAATCACGGCTGTGCATCAAGTTAGGAATATTCGTACTCCCCAGGTTGCAAGAAACATCTGTCCCTAAGACCTCGTACTCCTGACGATTATTGAGCTTAGACGGAACCTGCACCTGCATAATTTCAGAGCACAGATTACTCATGATAATCTTACCTTCGATCGGATTGGCGCGATTAGCCGTATCGATATTAATGATGTATGGATAGCCGGATTCTTGCTGCAACTTGGAGATCTCGTTTTCCAAGTCGCGCGCTTTGATCTTGTATTTCTTAATATCAGGATTGGCTACCATCTTGTCGTATTCCTTCGTGATATCCACGTAAGAAAATGGCTTGCCATACGCGCGTTCGACTGAATAAGGGGAGAAGAGGTACATGTCAGCGTTAGCCTTGATGAGTTCGTAGTATTTGTCTGGCACAATCACACCAAGGCTCAACGTTTTCACCCGATACTTTTCATCGGCATTTTCCTTCTTAGCGCCTAGGAAGCTGATGATATCCGGATGGAAGACGTTCAAATAAACCACCCCGGCACCTTGGCGCTGACCCAGCTGGTTACTGTAGGAGAATGAATCTTCCAGCAACTTCATGACTGGCAAGACACCACTGGCAGCACCGTCAATGCCCTTGATCGGTGCACCGGCTTCACGCAGGTTCGACAGCGTCAAGCCGACACCGCCGCCGATACGGGAAAGTTCCAAAGCCGAGTTGATTGCCCGACCAATTGAATTCATGTCATCGGTGATTTGCAGCAGGAAACAAGAGACCAGTTCACCACGCCGCGCCCGACCTGCATTCAGGAAGGATGGGGTAGCCGGTTGATAACGCTGATGAATCATCTCGTCGGCTAAGTCAACGGCCAAATCTTCGTTACCATCCGCAAAGAAAAGGGCATTCGCAAAAACGCGATCTTTGTAATCTTCAAGATATTGCGTTCCGTCGTCGGTTTTTAACGCGTACTGAGCATAATATTTATACGCAGCCATGAACGACTTAAATTGGAAATGCTGGGCAGTGAGAAACTGATTCAACTTCTCCAAAAAGGCTGGTTGATATTTCTTTAAAAAGTCGGCTTCATAATAGTGATGTTCAACCAGATACTTTAAGCGCTCCTGTAATGAAGCAAATTTCATGGTATTGGGTGCAACATTTTCGGTCAAAAAGGCCTGCAATGCTTCTTTATCTTTGTTAAGCGGAATTTGGTCGTTAACGGGAATGTTAATCTCGTTGTTAAGTGCGTAATAAGTAACCTCATCCGGACTAATGGTTTTTAGTGACATGCTAATCCCTGCTTTCGCTGCATTTAATCTTCCTTGCTAGTTTCGATGCGATAAAAAAACTGGCTGATCAAACAGCCAGTTGCTTCAAGGCATCCGGTCGGAACCCGGAGAATGAATCAAGCCCATCTGCTTCGAGAACGGGAACCTGCTGGAATCCCTTTTTCTTCAAGTAGTCGATGTATTCGGGTTCTTCGTTGATATTGTGTTCGGTAAATGAAATGTTATGGGTATCGAGGTAGCGCTTTGTCATCCGGCATTGCGGACAGCCATTGCGCGTAAACAGTGTGATGTTACGCATAGGTATCATCCTTTCTTGTTATCTTATGTCTTTTAGAATACTCAATATTGGGGTGCCTGTCAATGAAAAACACCATATCTTGGGGTTAATTTTTTTGATACCCCCGAGCATATGGTGTCGATCCGATTTTTGCTTACTTTTAGTATACCAAGATTGCATAGTAAACGCCAGTGGCAACCGGCAAAAGGACGCGTTAAATATTGTTGATAACCATCACGTCAACGTGGTCGCTACTTTGAAGACTTTGAATGAGCGGCAAAAATGATTCAAAATAGGGGTGGCCTCAAGCAGGCATTATTTAGCTAGTTTACAATCGCCATTTGCTATACTATAGCAAAGTTTGAAAAAGAAGGCGGCACCATGGCGTTTGAAGAAATTTTTCTAGACCGCGAAGAACGAGACCGGTTAGCGATTTACGGCACTTTACGCGACGCACCCAACCACCAGCTTAACATTGTGACTACCTCAATGGCGCGCGGCGAAAGTTATCGGCAACTTCGCCGACTCATGAGAAGGTAGCCGCTGATTTGCATGA
>OBWZ01000476.1_pt1 | contig 11728 bp, 6 predicted proteins | sample 1476561 | NCBI WGS metagenome assembly OBWZ01 (sample SAMEA2580138, study PRJEB22360) | human gut metagenome | biome: human gut; feature: human-associated habitat; material: faeces | place: Denmark | collected 2008/2010 | reverse complement strand
CCCGAACCGTCCACGATACGAGCCCCGAGCGCCTGCAACAGGCCTGCTCCCCCGTCGTTCGTTGCCGTGCCCCCCAGCCCAATGTAGAGCCGACGGGCCCCGGCCCCCACCGCCGCGAGCATGAGCTCACCAATGCCACGCGACGTGGCAGAGCGAGCCGCCGCATCCGACCGGTCCGTGCCGCTAAAGCCCGCTGCCTCGGCGGTCTCGATCACTGCGGCGTCGCCCGCCAGCAGGTACCGCGCCTGGACGACCGCGCCCGCGGGCCCGGTCGCCTCCCGCAACCGCACCTCACCGTCGAGAACCTCCCGCAGGGCATCGAGCGTCCCCTCACCGCCATCGGCGATCGGCAGGCAGGAAACCACAGCGTCCGGTGCCGTTCCGCGGATCCCCTCGGAGATCCAGGCGCCCACCTGGGCGCTCGTAACCGATCCCTTGAACGAGTCCGCCGCGATGAGGACGCACGGGGCAGGGCGCATATCCGGGCTGCTGGCAACCGCACCATCGCAGTCCAGCTCGCCCGTTTCCTCTCGATGGGCCTCCGCGCGCGCAGCGGCGTGCTCGGCATCTACCTCGGTCATCGGCGCCATCCTGTCTCGACGCGCACGGAAGAACTCCCGCAGCTCCGCCGCACACTCCTCGCCGAGCACCCCGGCGACAACCGGGAACCGGTGATTCAAACGGGCGTCGCCATGCAGCCGGTACAGGGAGCCGAGCACCCCTGCCTTGGGATCGGCCGCCCCGTACACGCATCGGCCGATGCGGGCGTTCACCATGAGGCCGGCGCACATCGCGCACGGCTCAAGCGTGACATACACGGTGCAATCAGGGAGGCGCCAGCGGCCGAGCGCGCGGCTTGCCGCCGTCAGAGCTGAGAACTCCGCATGCGCCGACGGGTCGGCATCAAGCTCGCGACGGTTGTGCGCCCGCGTGATCACCGTATCGCCACAGACCACCACGGCGCCGATCGGGACCTCCCCCACCGCGGCAGCGGCCCGGGCTTCGGCGAGCGCCTCGCGCATGAACCGCTCATCCCTCTCGCGCATATCAGCCATCGCGGCTCCTCAGTGGAATTGTCCGCCCCCCAACAGGCCGGTAAGGCCTGCAGCGGTACCCGGACGGGTCTATGAATACGGTGTTGAGAGGCACGGTCGCCAAAATATGGCGGAGAGAGGGGGATTCGAACCCCCGAGACGCTCACGCGCCTAACGGTTTTCAAGACCGCCGCATTCAACCGCTCTGCCATCTCTCCATCGCGCCTAATCATACCATCACCGCACGCGGATCATCGGCATCTCCGCGACCGCCGAAGCGGCAGCGGCGCCCCGCACCGCCTCTGCCGCGAGAACGCCATGGCCATCGAGCCCCTCCTATGAGCCGTCCTTCGAACGGCTCAACGACGCATCGGCCTCCTGCACCAGCCTATCGCCCACCGCCGCCGACGTCCCGTCGAGGAGCTGCTGGGCGGAGGCGGGCACGGGGTCGGTCCAGCCCTCGCCCATGCGCAGCGGCAGCACGTCCCAGATCGCATCTTTGATCAGACCGATATATTGCTCCGCGCCCGACTCGTTCAGATGCGTGCCATCCCCGTCGAAGACGTCGTTCTTGCCCTCGCTGTATGCATGCCAGTCGACGAGCCGCACATTCTGGTAGCGGGCTGCGGCATCCCGGAGCGCGGCGTTGGTGTCGTCCACCCATCCGCGGGGGCTCCTCGTGGTGACGAGGGCAACGGTACGTTTATCGCCGACCACGCTCATCAGCTGATCGATCTGCTCACCGGTGACCAGGCCGTTCGTGCCGAGCGCGATCACCACGACGCCGCCCACCCGGCCCTGGTCGACATACTCCTTGAGGAGCTCCGTGCCCGCCCCGAACTGGCGGCTCACCTGGGCGTCGATCTTGCCGTTGGGGAACGCCTGCTCGAAGTAGGGCACGGTGCGCACCGAGACGGAATCGCCGATCATCAGGACGTCGTACGCGTCCGCGGCATACGCCTGACCGCCTTGCCCGGTATCCGGGGCGGCGCCCTCCTGGAGAGCGGCCGCACCCTCGCGGCTTAACGCCGAGGTCTCAGGAACCACCGCGAGCGCCACCCCGGCCGCGATGAGAAGGACGACGAAGCTGCCAGCCGCAACGACGCGTCCTGGGCCGAGGCGACGCAGGGCGCCCGCCTCGCCTCCCGGCGTCCGCTTTGCGATCCACGCGCTCAGGGGCGCCGTCTTCTTCGCAGCGCTCATCCGTGCCCGGTCAAAACCGCCCCGAAGCGCGGCGAGCGCCTGGGGGCGCTCCGGGGGCAGCGCACTGGACGCAGGGCGCTGCGCCTTTCGCTTCTCAACCTGCGGGACCTCGCCCTCGGGTCCGCCCCCGCGAACCACGGCGATGAACTTCTCGAACGCCCCGTGCCTGAACGGCGTCTCGATGAACCGGTACGAGAGCTCGGCCACCGCGAGCACGAGGGCAAGCTGCAGCGGCATCGCCCACCAGGGCTTGGCGCTCACATCGCTCGACGGGTTCAGGAGCAGGAGGATCGGGTAGTGCCACAGGTAGATACCGTAAGATCGCGTACCGACCCACCTGAGCGGTGCCGCGCTGAGCCCGCGCTCGAGCACGCCGCCGCGACGGACAGCGCCGACGATCACCAGGGCGGTCAGCACCGTGCAAAGCGCCATGCCACCGCGATACGGGAAGGAGGTGTAGCCGTTGCTGAAGATGAACAACGCCACCAGGCCCGCAAGGCCGATGACACCGCCGATGTCCATCGCACGGCCCGCCGCCCCACGGGCCCCATCGATGAGACGCGGCGGGAAGAAGGCGAGCCACGCCCCTAGGAGCAGGGAGAATGAGCGGGTGTCCGTGCCGTAGTAGAGCCGACTCGGATCGGTGGCGGGGTTGTAGAGCAGCGCCATCGCCACAGCGGATGCGACGGCGGTCACGAGTACGGCGCGCCTCATCCCGCGGTGGCCGACGCCCATCTGGTAGAGTCCCATGAGCAGCGGGGGCCAAATCAGGTAGAACTGCTCCTCGATGGCGAGCGACCAGAAGTGGGTGAGCGGCGACGGGTCGCCCAGGGCGTTGAAATACGACACGTCGTTGATGATCTGCCACCAGTTGTTGAAGAAGAGGATGCTCGGCAGGATGTCGGGACGCATCTTCGTGAGCATCACCTGGTTGAACAGGGCGCAGAGCACGATAGTAACCAGAACGACGACGAAGATCGCGGGTAAGAGGCGACGCGCGCGCCGCAGGTAGAATCCCTTGAAATCGATGCGGCGCGTTCTGGCGATCTCGTTGAGCAGCAGGCGCGTGATGATGAAGCCCGAGATCACGAAGAACATCGTGACGCCGAGCAGCCCCCCGCGCATCCAGGGCACGTTCACGTGGTACAGCACGACCGCGATGACCGCTATGGCGCGGATGCCGTCGAGCGCCGGAATATAACGTTGCTTTTTCGTTGCCTTCACGATCAATCCCTCAAAAACAAAATCGCCCGCGCGTTCCTGCTTGCTCAGGGCGCGCGGGCGTGTGCCCGACCTTGGTTCTCTCACTACCCAAGCGATACGCCCTCCTCCGGGCCACCGCCCGGGCAAGCGGGGGGGGCTTAAAACTTGACCTGAGGCGCCGTTCGGGCCGCCTCGGACGCCTCGAAGCCCGAGCGCTCCTTGAACTGGAAGATTCCCGCGAAGATGTTGCTCGGGAAGGTCTGGATGGCGTTGTTGTAGTTGAGCACGCAGTCGTTGTAGCTCTGCCGCGCGTAGCTCACCTTGTTCTCCGTGTCCTCGAGTGTTCCCTGGAGCTGGCTGAAGTTGGCGTTTGCCTTGAGCTCGGGGTAGGCCTCGGCCACGGCGAAGAGCTGGCGAAGGGCGCCGGTCAGGACGTCGTTCGCCTCCATCTTCTGCTCAGGCGTGGAGGCGGATACTGCGGAGTTGCGGGCGCGGATGACCGCGTCCAGCGTCTGCTTCTCGTGAGACGCGTAGCCCTTCACGGTTTCCACGAGATTGGGAATAAGGTCATTACGACGCTGAAGCTGCGTGTCGATGTTCTGCCATGCGTTGTCGATGCGATTGCGCAACGTCACCATGTTGTTGTAGATGCCCGCGACGGCGCCGATGATGGCTACCACGATGACGATACCGACGATGATAGGGATCATCATGCAATCCAATCTCTTGATCGGCGCGCTCCGGCTCAGCGCGTCCATGTACGCCCAGTATACCCCCGCTCACGGCCCCAACCCGCCCGATCGCGGATTACCCTCGGAAACGGAGCATGAGCTCTCGTAATTTACATTGCCGAACGAGTGTCTCCCTGAGATAATTAAACTGTTGTGGTTTCTGTTTTTAAACAAGGAGGGGGTCCCATGGATCTGCGAATTCAGAAAACGTACCGCGCCCTAAACAGCGCATTTACTGAACTCCTCTCGCGCTCCCCGTACGAGAAGATCAGCGTCGCCGCACTCTGCGATGAGGCGATGATCCGGCGCACGACGTTCTACAAGCACTTCCGAGATAAGAACGATTTCTTCGCCTTCTACATAGACAGCTTACGGGCGACGATCCTCGATCTCGGGCCGCTCCCCGCCGACCGGAGCGAGCGGGACTTCGCCGCCGAGCGCCACGAGATCCTGCATCGCCTGACCGGTATCCTGCTCCGCAACGGCAGCCTGATGGACAACATCCTGAACAGCTCAATGTTCGGCACGATGTCGAGCGTCATCTGCGATGCGGTGGCGGACGCTCTGCGCGAGCGCAACGGCATCGACCCGGCTGAGAACCCCCAAGAGAGCAGCGCAGCCGAGTTCGCCGCCGGTGGGACGGTGCGCCTGCTCCTGAACTGGTGGGGCTCCGAACACGCCGCCGAGACCGAGGACGCCTTCGTCGAGGAGGCCAGCGGCCTGCTCGGGCAGATCATGGAGGCGTGAGACCTTGGGCAACGTCGGATTCATTCTTATCCTCGCCGCGACCTGCGGCCTCGGCGCCGGCCTGTACTGGTTGCGGAATCGCCGAAAGTAAGCGCGAAACGGGCTGCACCGGTTGTGATGCGGCCCGTTTTTCAACACCTCACCTCAGGCGCCCGGAGAGCTCGGGCACCTGGCCCCTCATTCCTTTGAGAAGCCCATCTTGAAGGTGTTGTTAGTATCCCATCGCCTGAAGGGCGAACATCACCACGGTGAGCGCCGTGATCACCACGATGGTGACCCAGGTGAGGATGTTCCAGACGCGGCCGTTGCGGTTCACGCCCATGATGTGACCGTCCTGGGCGATGAGCACCTGGAACACGAGGAGCACGGGCAGCAGGACACCGTTGATGACCTGCGAGCCCATTAGTATCTGGAACAAGTTGACCCCGGGGAGGATCACGAGCACCGTCGACACGACGATGATCGCCGTGATGATTCCGCGGTAGATCGGGGCCTCGCCCCAGCTGCGGTCCGCGCCGCGCTCCCAGCCGAAGGCCTCGCAGACCGCGCTCGAAGTCACCCCGGGCAGGACGCAGGCCGCAAGGAAGCTCGCCGCAACGAGGCCGGCCGAGAAGAGCACCGTTGAGAACTGCCCCGCGATGGGCTCCAGCGCCATCGCGGCGTCGGCTGCGTCGGAGATATGGACCCCTGCCGGGAACAGCACCGTGCCCGTCGTGACGATGATGAACCAGGCGACGATATCCGCGAGGACCGCTCCCGAGATGGCGTCGATGCGCTGCAGGACGAGGTCGTCGGCGTCGGCGTTCTTATCGACCACGTTGCTCTGCGCGAGGAAGATCATCCATGGCGCGATCGTGGTGCCGATCGTAGCCACCACCAGCGATATGTAACTCGGATCGGCCTGGATCCCCGGGGTGATCGTGGCGCGACCGACCGCACCCCAATCGGGATCCGCGAGGAAGGCGGCCACCACATAGGCCACGAAGACGCTGCTGATGACCAGAAGGATCTTCTCGATGCGGCGAAAGCTGCCCGACATGGTGAGCATCCAGATGAGGATCGCCGCGAGCACCGTCGCCGGCACGCCGAACAGGGCGAGGCCGCTCGCGATGCCTGCGAACTCCGAGATCGTCACCGCGATATTGGCCACGAGCAGGGCGGCCATGGCGATGGCGCTGCGCCGCACGCCAAACTTCTCGCGGATGAGCGAGGCGAAGCCCTTGCCGGTCACGCAGCCGCACCGGGCGGCCGTCTCCTGCGTGACGATGAGCAGCACGGTCATGACGGGCAGCATCCAGAGCATCCCGTACCCGTAGTTCGCGCCCGCGCTGGAATAGGTGGCGATACCGCCGGCATCATTGCCCGAGAGCGCCGCGAGCAGACCGGGGCCCATCGCGCCGAGCACCGCGCCGATCGTCAGCTTGCGTTTGGTCTCCTTCTTCATGAGCGCACACTCCTATGCGCCGGCCAGCGCCAGCAGCGCTGAGGTCGATGCGACGGAGAACAGGACCGCGGCCACCGTGGTGGCTGTGAGCGAGAGCGCAGTGCCCGAGGTCTCGAGATCATGGTCATCGCGCCAGAAGAGGACCTTGAGGTAGGAGACCGCCGTCAGGAAGCTCATGAGCGTGACGGCCGATGCGATGAGCGCACACCAGCGGAAAGCCTGGGCCGCGACACTCGCGGGATCGCGGAAGGCGAACGCGCTGACAAGCTGGGCGCACAGGTACACCACCGCGGCGAGTGCGATGCCCATAAGGGTGTTCTGCACGGCAAAGCCCAGGAAGGGTTTGGTGTCGTCATCGGGATGAACGTACTCGAGGAAGTAGTTCTTCACAAAGGAGACCATGCGGGCCGCCGAGAGAAGGCTGACCGGCATGAAGGCCATCGGATAGATGAACAGCAGCTCGCCCGGGCGCAGGTGCCCGAGCGCCGCGGCGATACAAGCGCAGGCGGCGGCCCAGATGATCAGCCAGAACTGACGCTGAGCGAACCAGGTGATCGCGTGCGCGCTCTCCCCGGTGGTGTTATCACCCGCGCCGACACCGGCGATCTTCAGGTCCTCAGCGTGCTCCTCGGTCATGACATCCATGGCGTCGTCGACCGTGACGATGCCGAGGATGTGCTGGTTCTCGTCGCATACGGGGATGGCCGCGAGGTCGTACTTGGCCATCTCCTCGGCGACCTCCTCCTGATCGAGGTCAGGGGCGACCCAGACCACATCTTTGAAGGCGAGGTCGCGCAGGCGCTGCGTGTTCTCGGCGACGATGAGCGCGCGCAGGGAGAGCACGCCGGTGATCGCACCCGACGAATCAGTGGTGTACACGTAGTAGATGCTCTCGAAATCGTCGTCGAGCTCGCGGATCGCCTCGACGGCGTCGGCCACGGTCGCCGTCGCCGGCAGAGCAACGAACTCGGAGGTCATGATACGGCCTGCCGTGTCCTCGGCATAGCCGAGCAGGGTTCGAATGGCCTTCTCCTCCTTGACCCCCATGAGGCGGAGCAGCTTCTCAGCCTTCTCGTAATCGAGCTCGTCGATGATCTCGGCGGCGTCGTCAGGATCCATGAGCGCGAGCATCGACGAGGCGTCGGTGTCGGAGAGGCCCTCGAGCATCTCGGAGCGGATGTCCTCGTCGTCGAACTCCGAGATCGCCTCGGCCGCTTGAGCGGTGTCGAGCTGCGCGAAGACCTGGCCGCGCAGCCGCGGATCGAGCTTCTCGATGATGTCGGCGATGTCCGCCGGGTGGAGCTCGCCCAGGGTCTTGTGGGAGACGGACAACTTGATCTGCTTGATGCTCCGCTCGAGCAGGTCCATGTAGCTCCATGCGATGATGTCCTCGGACAGGGGGTGGCCGAGGGCACGGGCGATGCGGGCCACGACGCGCTCGAGGAGCGGGCTGATCGCGCGCAGCAGGCCGCGGGCGCCCACCTCGGCGCCCAGCAGGCGGAGCTGGTTCTCGCCGGAGCTTGAGAGCTTGATATCGTTCACGCGCACGACCTTCAGGCCCTGTGTGTCCACGATCTGCTTGTTCATGATGTCCCGCGCGAGGAGAACCTCGTCGGGCTGCAGGTAGGAAAAGCGGATGTCGGTGGCGGGACCGTTCAGCACGACTTTATTGTCATCGACATGGTCGACGTATTTCCGCCAGCTGATCATGAAGGGCGTCTTGCCGGGACCTCGGAACGCGAGCGACGTGACATGCGGGAAGACCTCGCCGGTCGCGATGCCGAGGTCATTGACGACGCCAATCTTCTGGCCAGTGGAGTCAATGACGGGAAGGCCGAGCAGCTCGGAAAAGTAGTTCATGGTGCTCCCTCTCGGGTTTCATATACAGAACGTGTGCGCACGACCCCGGCGCGCACCGCGAAGGGCACCCGCAGGGTCTAGCGACTGTGTGGTCGGGGTTTGGGTTTCACTGCAGCCTCTCTCTTAGCCCTGCGTATCGACATGACAGCATCAGGCACATGGCCTGCTGTCGCGAACACTATAGCATCAAAGCTGGTAGCGGGGACGTTTTTTCCAGGCCCCTTTGCGCAGCCCTTACGCGCTGCCCCGCTCAAGGAGCCTGGTGCCCGGGTTTTCGTTGCGGGCGGGCGGCTTCTTTGCAGGGCAGGCGGCACGGGCCAGCTTCAAATGGGAGGTCTCTGAGCGAACCGGCGCGAGTGCAGACACACGCGAATGCCCCCTCCACGAGGTCGCGTCTTCTCTGCGCCTGACTTACGTATGTTGATGAAAACGGTTTGGTGTGGGTTCTGGCGTGCCTGTGAAAAAGCAGCTGGTGAAGTTTCTGCCGGCGTGCAAGGAAGGCGGCCGTCCGTTTGCGCAGGGGCAGTCCGAGAGCTTTTGCAAGTGTATGAACCATAAGGTCAAACGCCTCGAGCTTGGAAACTTGACCATATGACACGTCTATCACGGTGTAGCCGGCGTGCTGAAGAGCAGCCGCCCTGCCGGAAGCCAGAATAAACCCCTGTTTATCTGCGTGAAATGCCATTCCGTTGGCCTCAACAACCACTTGCTGGCGCTTCCAAAGCTGGTCGCAAACACAATAGTGGCCGACGCCGAGGGAACGCTGCTCCACAGTGAAGTCGAGGCGAGCGTTCAATAGCGGACGCGGCCACCCCTCTCCCCCAAGGCGCGTGGGCGCGCACATGAGCAGGAGCAATTTTGATTCAAGAATTGATCCTGAGCCCGGACACGCACAGGTGAGCGCGTCGCGAAACGTTTTCGAGCCGCGCCATCCCCGCAGGCGCTCGCTCATCTCCATCAAATCATCCATGGTAAGAAGGGGAGCCCTCTTCCAATGTTCAGTTGGATTTCCAAACCGGTCGAACCCGAGCTCCCAGGGCACCTCGCAACCTCGGCGGTCTAGAAATGACACCGTTTTACCATGCGCGTCGCAGAACTCTCGAATATGATCGGGCCGGGCACGCTGCCCATCTTGGGTTAGCACCTGCTCCGCAAGCAGGCAGTTCAGCGTCATACGAGATCGTTCGGTCTCGACATGTATCGCATACAAACCGAAAGCCTCCATCATGCGCAACGCTAGATGGACCCAGTTAAGTCGAGACGACATGTCCGCAAGTGCTGCCCGAGGATTCAAAATACGCAAGCCTGATGCCGTGAGCACGGTGTCATCAGCTGTAAGCCAGCCAGGGCATCTACACGGAGCCACGGTGTGACTTCTATGCCTATCATTTGCAGGGCCCGAGCAGGCAACGACGGGAAGCGGAATCCCCTTGAGATCAGTGAGGAGGTGGGCGTGCACCAGTCGGTCTGCTTCGCGTGCGTTGGTGCGGAGTGCAGAGAAGTCTGGGGCCGTATCTGGTGGTAGAGCCGCGCTGCGGAGCAACGGCGGGGTGGCGTGGTAGCGCCAGGCCGATTCACCGCAAATGATCGGGCTGGATCCCATCGTCCGGATGGACTGCACGGTGGTGTTGAAACGCACCGCACCAAGGTCTGGTTCGTGATGGTCCATGGATATCCCTCCGCTGCAGGACGACTCGGTATAAGGCATCCTACCTGGGGGAATTTGAGCCGATCTGACAAATGGCCCTGCGCGATCTTGCCCTTACCTAACAGAGCAGCTCACAGGGAGAAAAAGACGGGCGGGCCAGAGCCCCTCAAAGCAGCCTCGACGAAATAAGCGCAAACGTAAAGCCTGAATGGGCGCCCTCGCGCGGGCGGACGGATCATCTTCACAGGGCGCACGCTCCCGCGGGACGCACATTCAGATTGACGTGCTCCTGAATGAGCATGTGCGCGCTCAGCTAGACAGAGGCCGGGCAGGCGCGCACCTGGATGAACGCATCCTCAGATGAAGCTGGGCCTTCCCCGGATGGATATAGGCCGAATGGACGGGCGCCGGAATGGGCGCCCCAGTTTAGAGCGTTCCCGGATGGGTGCGGGTAGGTACATATACGCCGAGATAGGTGCGGGCGGATAGATGCGCGCGCTGAGATGGGCGCCGTCGCACATTAGGAGGGCCCGCAGATCGATATGGAGCCGCGCCGCTACCCTACTGGCCTGCCGTGCCGTTGACCACGTCATCCGGGATGCTGCCGTCGAGTCGCATCAGCTCCTGCACGGTCACCGGCTCAAAGCCGGTGACCCGCAGCCCGTCGATGATGCCGGGTAGCGCCTCCACGTCCTGCGTGCGGTCGCCGCCCCCGTCATGCATCAGCACGATGGCCCCGTTGTAAGCACCCTTGAGCACGGCGTTGGTGATCGCCTGCGCACCGGGGCGCCTCCAATCCTCGGTGTCGATGTTCCACAGCACATTGCAGCTGATCAGGTCACCCGCATTGAGCCAGTTGGCATCATCGAAGGCGCCGTAGGGCGCGCGGATCATCTGCGGCTTCACGCCTGTGGCCTGATTGATGTTCTCGGCGGCCGAATTGATCTCCTCACGCAGGGCATCGCGATCAAGTTTGGGCAGGTACTGATGCTTGTTGGTGTGACTCGCCAGCTCATGCCCCTCGGCAACCACGCGCTTGGCGTACTCGGGGTACGCGATCGCCTGCGCCCCCAGGTTGTAGAAGGTCGCCTTCACGCCCTTCTCCTTCAGGATGTCGAGGATCTGCGGCGTGTGGGCGCTCGGGCCGTCGTCGAAGGTGAGGGCGATGTACTTCTTGCCATCGGTCGGCTTGAGGTTCCTCCCGGTGACGACCATGTTCACCGGCTCCTCAAGCACCTCGTGGTCGACGACCTCGCCCGAGGTCTCGCCCGTCCACACCACCTTCTTGCCGGCTTTGCCCTGCTGGCTCACGTACCGGACCGCGCCGGTCCCCTGCATCTCGATCGTGGGGGCGGCGTCGACGGTCTCCTCGGTGTGGTCCTCCGTCACGTCAACGCCATCGCTGACGGTGACCGTGGCACCCTCAGGCACATCCATCCGCTCCGCCTCGTCCGCGGGGACCTCCTTGCCGTCGATCGACACCGTGCAGCGCGTGCCACCGGCCTCATCGAGCACGTTTCCCGAGAGCGAGAGCAGCCGCCCGGCTTTCGCCCCGTAGAAATCGCCGTCTTTGAGCGTGTCAACGAGGTTTGAGCCCACACGCACCGTGACCGTCTGGTCGTTCACGGTGAAACTCACCGAACGCCAGAGAAACCACCAGCACCCGAATATGGCAATCAGCGCCACCGAGGACACGGCAACGCCGAGGGCGACCTTCGTTGCCCGGGCGCTGAGGCCGCCTTCCATGCGATAGCCGGGCGCGTGGCGCAGCGTCACATGTTTGACCCCGCGGGCCGACGCCCCCACGGCTTTAGCGGTAGCGGCCGCGCGGCGCGCGGAGCCGGGTCCCGAAAGAGTC
>OBWZ01000474.1_pt1 | contig 11774 bp, 13 predicted proteins | sample 1476561 | NCBI WGS metagenome assembly OBWZ01 (sample SAMEA2580138, study PRJEB22360) | human gut metagenome | biome: human gut; feature: human-associated habitat; material: faeces | place: Denmark | collected 2008/2010 | reverse complement strand
AAAACTTTAGATAAAAAAGATATTATTTATCTTTCAGTAGTGGTTCTATTTTGTTTGTTAACTAGAATGATTTGTTATTTTCTATCATCGAGAATGAGTTATTTATCTTCAAAAGAGGTTAAGATTACTTTTAGAAAAAAGATTTATAGGAAGTTACTTTCATTGGGAAGTTCTTATCGTGATGATGTTAATACTTCTGAGATAGTTCAGGTAGCGGTAGAGGGGGTTGATCAGTTAGAAACTTATTTTGGTTCGTATTTGCCACAATTTTTTTATTCTATGTTAGCACCTGTAACTCTTTTTTGTGTTTTGGCTCCGATAAATTTCCCTTCTGCGATAATATTGTTACTTTGTGTTCCGCTTATTCCAATTTCTATAGCAGTAGTAATGACTTGGGCTAAGAAGTTATTATCAAAATATTGGGGACAATATACTGCTTTAGGCGATACTTTTTTAGAAAATTTACAAGGATTGACTACTCTGAAAATTTATCAGTCAGATGAATTTAAGCACGAAAAGATGAATGAAGAGTCGGAAAAATTTCGTAAAATTACTATGAAAGTATTGGCTATGCAACTAAATTCCATAACGATAATGGATGTAATTGCTTATGGTGGAGCTGCTATTGGTTCTATCTTAGCTGTGTATAATTTTAAGACTGGAAATATTGATTTGTCGGGTTGTATACTTATTATTTTATTATCAGCAGAATTTTTCTTGCCTATGAGACTTTTAGGTTCGTTTTTTCATATTGCAATGAATGGAATGGCAGCAAGTGGCAAAATTTTTAAACTCTTAGATATTACTGAATCTGAAGATGGCGAGTATGAATTTAAAATGGGAGATATTGAAATCAGAGATGTTAATTTTTCTTATGAGGAAGATAAGGAAGTATTACATAGAGTAAATATGAAGTTGGAACACGGAAAATTCACAGCTATTGTAGGCGAGTCAGGTTGTGGGAAATCGACAACTGCAGCGATTTTAATGAAAAAAAACAAAAATTATTATGGATCTATAAAAATATCTGGAATCGAACTTTCTAAAATTACTGAAAAAAGTATTATGGAAAATATAACGTATATTGGACATAATAGCTATTTATTTAAAGGTACTGTAAGGGAAAATCTTTTAATAGCAAAGCCAAATTCCACAGATGATGAACTTTCAAGCGTTTTAAAAAGAGCTAAATTATTTGATTTTCTTCAAAATGAGAATGGTTTGGATACATTGGTTAGCGAAAAAGGAGGAAATTTATCAGGAGGTCAATGTCAAAGATTGGCATTAGCGAGAGCTTTACTTCATAATACTCCGGTGTATATATTTGACGAAGCTACATCAAATATCGATTTAGAGAGCGAAGAGGCTATTATGAATGAAATTCATAATTTAGCAAAGTATAAGACTGTAATTATGATTTCTCACAGGCTTGTCAATGTCAAAAATTCAGATGTTATTTACGTCATGGATAAAGGTCGTGTAATAGAAAGTGGCAGTCATGAATTATTGTTAGATAAGGGTTGTGTTTATGCTAGTTTGTGGGAAACTCAGCAAGAATTAGAATGTTATAACAAGGAGGAGAACCATGAAACAACGTAATGGATTTATTGTTATGAAAAAATTAATAGGATTGGTGAGACCGCTGACTGGATATATGATTTTGGCAATTATAATGGGATTATTGGGAAACTTATGTGCGACATTTATCACGGTGTTAGGAGGAGTTGCCCTATTAGATGTGCTAGGACAATCTGTGAAATTAACTTATATGACTGCTTTTGTTATGTTGGTGGTATTTGCTTTGATAAGAGGATTTTTAAGATATGCAGAGCAATCTTTTAATCACTACATTGCTTTTAAATTATTGGCTTTGATACGAAGTAAAATATTTTTTGCTTTGAGAAAGCTATGTCCCGCAAAATTAGAGGGAAAAGACAGGGGGAATTTAATTTCTTTAATTACTTCTGATGTAGAACTTTTGGAAGTTTTCTACGCACATACTATATCTCCTATTGCAATAGCAGTTTTATTTTCGGTAGTTATGGTGTTGTTTATAGGAAGTTTTAATCCAATATATGGATTTATTTCTGCAATTGCCTATATAACTGTGGGGATTATTTTACCAATACTAATGAACAGATTAGGTGGTGAAAATGCAGTTAATTTTCGTAATAAATCTGGAGAATTGTCGAGCTTTGTATTGGATAGCATGAGAGGTTTAGATGAAACTATTCAGTATGGAGATGGTGAAAATCGTTTAAATCAAATAGATAAAAAATCACAATTGCTATCTGACATAGAGAAAAATATGAAGAAAAATATGGGAATTAATGCAGCAGTTACAAATGGAGTAATCATTTTATTTGATATTTCCATTTTAATTTGTGCAATTTTATTGTATGAAAAAGGAGTTGTAAATTTTTCGGGAGTATTATTGCCGTTAATCGCGTTGATGAGTTCTTTTGGACCGGTTATATCATTGGCAAATTTGGGAAGCACATTACAAAACACATTGGCAGCAGGAAATAGAGTTTTAGATATTTTAGAGGAGGAACCTCTTGTAAAAGATATTCAAGGAAAATCAGAAATAAAATTTCAAGGAGCTTATGCGAATAACGTTAGCTTTGCATACGAAAATGAAAAAATATTAAAGAACTTTTCAATGGATATACCTAAAAATAAAATTATAGGGATTGTAGGAAGAAGTGGTAGCGGGAAATCAACTATCTTAAAATTATTTATGCGATTTTGGGACGTTCAAGAGGGAGAACTAAAGATTTCTGACAAAAAAATCTCTGAAATTAACACAAAAAATCTCAGAAATATGGAAAGTTTTGTAACTCAAGAGACCCACTTATTCCACGATAGTATAAAAAATAATTTAAAAATAGCAAAATTAGATGCAACCGATGAAGAGATAGAAAATGCTTGTAAAAAGGCATCTATTCACGATTTTATTATGACGTTACCTAAAGGATATAATACATCGGTTGGAGAATTAGGAGATACACTTTCAGGAGGAGAACGTCAAAGGTTGGGACTTGCTAGGGCGTTTTTGCACGACGCACCTTTTATGTTACTAGATGAACCTACATCAAATTTAGATAGCCTTAATGAAGCTGTCATTTTAAAATCTCTTTATCAACAACAAGATGGTAAAACGGTAGTATTGGTCTCTCATCGTCTGTCTACAATGAGAATTGTGGATAAAGTATATTCAGTAGAAAATGGTAGAGTGAGTTAATCAAAATGGATATAGACAAAAAAAGAAAAAAAGAAATAAAAATGATAAGCAATATGATTGACTTATATTGTAAGAAGAACCAGAAATCAAAAGAGGACTTGAGTGATTATGAAGAATTAAAAAATTATGCTATTAAAAAGATAAATTCTTGTCCATTTATGGAAACAAAGACATTTTGCTCTAATTGTAATGTTCATTGTTATAAACCGGATATGCGTAAAAAAATCTGTGAAGTTATGAGGTTTTCTGGGCCACGAATGATTTTTTATCATCCTATTATGACTATTCATCATATAATTTTAAGCAAAAAAAGAAAGAAGTAGAGGTGAATATGAAATTAAAAAAGACAATTTTTATAATTTTAGGTTTAATTAGCTTGGGATTAGGGGCAATAGGAGCGATATTGCCGATGTTACCGACAGTTCCTTTTTTAATGTTATCTGCAATTTGTTTTAGTAAAAGTTCTGAAAAATTAGATAGATGGTTCAAAAGAACTAAACTCTACAAAAATAACTTGGAAACATTTGCGAATGGGGAAGGAATGACTTTGAAAGTTAAAATACGTATTATGCTAACGGTAACTATACTAATGGCGATTGGATTTTTCACAATGTTTCGTAAAAAACTATACATACCTTGTATAATATTAGCTTGTGTGTGGTTGCTCCATATACTTTATTTTTGCTTCGGAGTTAAAAGATATTCTAAATCATAAGTTTTATACAAATACAATTAATATCACTTTATAAATGCCAAAGCTCCTTGATTAATAAAAAAATATTGGGGTATAAATAATCTGTAAGAAATTTTATAGGGGGTAATATTAATGGCCAAATTAACAGAAACAGTTCAATCTGGAGATTGGAAAGCTGAAAAACACGTTCCAGTTATTCATATTGATAAAAAAGACGACGGATTCAAAGTATGCGCAATAGTTGGTGAAGAAATCGAACACCCAAACACATTCGAACACCACATTGCATGGATTAAAGTATTCTTCCAACCAGAAGGAGAAAAATTCCCAGTTGAAGTAGCTTCTTACCAAGCAGCAGCACACGGCGAAGGTGAAGTATTCACTAAACCACACGCTCACGCTTATGTAAAATCTACTAAACCAGGTAAAGTATTTGCATTAAGTTATTGCAATATCCACGGTTTATGGGAAAGCGCTGAAGAAGTAAAATAGTTTGATATAATGAGGACTCTTTGATGAGTCCTTTTTTTCGTGGGAATTTTGCTCGTGATATGATTTATAGATTATTAAATAAAATTTACATATTATTTTATACAACTTTTGAATATTTGGGTATTAATATAATAATAAAGAGGAGGTTTTAGATGAAGAGATTAAGGTTAAGGGGAATTTTAATAATTGCGTTTCTTATAATGCTTGTGACTTCTAAAGTTTCTCTTGCTGATTCTATAGAATCTATCGATACTAATGCTGTGATAGAAAAGGATGGTTCTATTTCTATTACGCAGGTGTGGAAGGCAAATCCAGATTCTGGTACGGAATTTTTTATTCCTATGCAAAATCTAAATCATATGCAGATTGAGGATTTTACGGTTTCCGATGAAAAGGGTCCGTATGAACGTATGAATCCGTGGAATGTGGATTCGAATTTTAGCGAAAAAGCTAGAAAATACGGGATAAATCAGACGTCAGATGGTATTGAATTATGCTTTGGTAAGACTGAGTTTAAGGATAAGACTTACACGATTCGTTATAAATTTAAAAATGCTGTGACATCTTTTAATGATTATGATGGTTTTAATATAAGATTTGTAAATGATCAGATGGATCCTTCGCCTGATAAGGTTAGTTTGAAGATTAGCCTATCTGATGGGAAATTAAACGAGGATAATGCGAAGGTGTGGGGATTTGGTTATGATGGTAATGTCAATTTAGAAAATGGCAAGATTGTTGCCAAAGCAAAAAAATTTGATTCATCTAACTATATGAACATTATGTTATCCTTGAATAAGGGAATTATTAGCCCAAATCATACTTCGAACAAGAGCATTGATACTTTGGTTAATAAGGCTTTTGAAGGGTCTGATTATTCGTATGATGATTACAAGAACGGTGGAGTTTACGATAAAGGCGGAACTCCTACAAGCACTATTGATAAAATTTTTGGTGTATTTACTGCTGTAATGGGCGTAATTGGTGTATCTTTAGGAATATTTGCGATAGTTAATCCAAATAGGAACAAGAATATCAAAAATGTCGGCAAAGTTGATAGGAAAAACCCACAATATCACAGGGAGATTCCTTTTGAAAAGAATTTAATGGCAAATTTTTATGCATATAATGGAAAAGAAAATATGGTTGAAAATATTTTGTCTGCAACGCTTTTGGTGTGGTTAAGAGATGGTAATATTGATTTTACAACTTCACATGAAAAGTCAGCCATATTACGCAGAGATATCGAAAAATATAATATAGAGATTCTCAAAGAACCTGAGTTCAATAGCGATTACGAACAATTGTTATTTTCAAGTTTACAAGAAGCATCAGGAGATGACGTGACTCTGACTGAAAAAGAATATAAGGATTTTCTGAAGGATGACGAAGAGTTTTTGGAAAATATTATTAAATCTATTGAAAAAGATGGAAAGAAGTTTTTATTAGATAATGAATATATTGAAAATTCACGCGGAATGTTCAGAAAATATTCATACACTCAAAAAGGACTTAAGGAGGCAGCGTTAATTCCTGCTTTTGAGAGATTTTTAAAAGATTTTACTCTGATTAATGAGCGTGAACCGATAGAAGTAGCGTTATGGGATGAGGTTTTAATAGGCGCGACGTTGTTTGGAAAGGGCGAAGAAACTTTGAGACAGTTCAAAAAGTTTTATCCAGATTACACGTTCGGAAGTTTCGATAGAGATATCTACACAAGTTATTGGTATCTAAATCACTTTTCAAATAACACTTACAGTCGTGCAATTGCAAACTCACAATCAAGTGCTGGATATGGTGGTGGAGCATCAATTGGAGGCGGTGGCGGATTCTCAGGCGGCGGATCTGGCGGCGGCGGAAGATAAGTTTTAAGGAGGAAATTATGGTAACACTAGGAATATTGATTGCATTAGTTGTGATAATTGCTGTATATTTTATTGCAACTCAGAGAAGTCTTGTAATGACTAAGGAAAATATCGCTAATGCTTTTTCACAAATCAAAGTAAGCCAACAATCAAGATTTGACGCTTTGACAGAACTTGCAAAGGCGACAAAAAGTTATTCTGAATACGAATATAAAACTTTGATGGAAGTTATATCTAAGAGACAATCATCAAATGATGTCAAAGGAATCGAAAATAATGAAGAAATCCTAAGAAATCTGTCGGGAAGAATTAACGCATTAGCAGAAAACTATCCTGATTTAAAGGCTTCAGAAACTTACAAGGAAACAATGCAAAGTATAAATAAATACGAAAACACAGTAAGAACATCAAGAATGATATTTAATGACACTGTTACTATTTATAACAGAAAAGTTAAACAATTCCCAAGTTCTTTGGTGGCTACAGTGTTAGGATACAGAGCTGAACAATATTTGGAAATGGACGATTCAAAATCAGATATGCCTAACTTGGAGTATTAGTTGAAAATTTGCCGGGCACTTAGTGTCCGGTTTTTTGTTTGCTGAAATACTTTAATTTCATATTACAAACACATCTTGTGTTATAATACTTGTAAAATATCAAACAAAGGTGATTAAATGATTGACGGATTTTACGATAGATATATGTACACTCCGATGCCTGAAATGCACAACGAGATGATTCCCGTAACGGTGGGTTGTTCTTACGGAAAATGCATCTACTGTGATTTGAATGTTGGGAAAAAGTTCAAGGTTTTTGACATTGAAGATGTGAAGAAATATATACGTGATAGGAAAGATTTTTACGAGGACAAGAGGTTCACTCCGAAAAAGTTCACGCTTTTGGAGGGTAATGCCTTGTGTTTGAAGAATGATTATTTGACGGAGATTTTAAAAGAAATCAAAAAGAATTTCCCAAATATGAAATACGTGTCGTGTTTTTCCAGAAGTGATGATATTCTCAGAAAAACTGATGAAGAATTTTTGGAGCTTAAAAATCTGGGGCTTGATCGTATTTGTATTGGGATTGAGTCGGGAAGTGATTGGGTGCTTTCTTATCACAAAAAAGGTGTCACATCACAAGAACAATTGAAAGCTCTTCATAGGCTCGATAATTTGGGAATAAAATATTCTGTCTACATTATGCTTGGTCTTGGCGGAGAAGCACATTCACGTGAACATATAATGAAGACTGCAGAGTTTCTGAACAAGGTGAATCCGTTTGAAATTGTGGTTGTGAATTTGGTTTTGTTCAAGAATGCAAAGCTTGTGGAAAACGTGAGAAATCACGAATTCAAAAGAGTGTCCATCAGACAGCAAATCATTGAGGAGATAATGCTTGTGGAAAATTTGAACATAAGATGCGTCTACAACGGAACTCACAAGACTAAGGCAGTGGCTGTGACATCTGTAATTCCAGACAAAAAGGATGAAATTATCGCTGTTTTGAAACAAAGACTAGAAGATGACGACAAGGAAATGAACAAAAAAGAACGTAAAAAGTGGAATAGATGGGATGAGGGTTAATGGATATTGAAAAAATCAAAGAACAAACAGGAATAAATAAGGTGATTTTCAAAAGGGAAGTTACATCGACAAACGACGAAATTCTGAATCAAAAGGATGACGATACGTTGATGGTCGCATTTTCACAATCAAAAGGAAAGGGACGCTACGGAAGGAAATTCTTCTCGCCTGAAAATGGATTGTATTTTTCGTATTTGTTAAATGAGGAAATTACATTCCAACAATCGCAATTCATTACACCAATTATGGGTATTGCCGTAAGCTATGCAATTGACGAAATTTTCGGCGTGAATACGTCTATTAAATGGGTCAATGATATTCTGCTTGAGAAAAAGAAAATCTGTGGCATACTCACAGAATGCAAGGTTGAGAAAAATGTCTGCCACGATATTGTGGTTGGTGTTGGAATTAACGTCTACCAAACGGATTTTCCAGAAGATATCAAAGATACGGCTGGATTTATTGAAGAGAAAAAAGACTCAGATAAAAGAGAAGATTTGGTAATAAAAATAATGCAGAATTTCCTAGAATTTTGGAGCGAGGATAGGGATAGTTTGGTTGAAAAATATCGAAACAAAGCCACATTCATCGGTAATGAAATCAAAGTACACAAAAACGGAGATTATATTTCAGCTACTGCAATGAATATCAATGACGATTTTAGCTTGAAAGTAAAATACAACGACGGAATAATTGAAGACTTAAATATTGGGGAGATTTTTTTATAAAATCTCTTTTTTTTATTGACAAAAATACAATAAGGTGATATTATCAAATTAACAAATGAACAAGTATTCATATGTTCATATAAAGGATGTGATAGATATAGATAAATTCAACGATGAGAAATGTGAAGTAACGCTAATTCACGAGGATAATGTAAAAAAAGCTATCAATGAGCTTCCAGATGACGAATTGATCGCCGATTTGTCCGATATGTTCAAAATATTCGGTGATCAAACGAGGGTGAAGATTTTGATGGCGTTGGAAAGCGGAGAGTTGTGTGTGTGCGACATTGCAGCTGTGATGGATATGAGTCAGTCTGCTATTAGCCACCAATTGAGAGTGTTGAAACAAAGCAACATTGTGAAGACAAGACGTCAAGGAAAAGTTGTGTATTATTCGATTTCGGATGATCATGTGAAAGAAATTTTCGACATTGCGATAGTACACGTGCAAGAATAACGAGAAATAATTTAGAAAAATAAAAAAATGAAAAGGAGAAAGTTATGAAAAGAAGATATACATTAGAAAATTTGGGATGTGCAAATTGTGCAGCAAAAATGGAAGAGAAAATCAAGGAATTGGACGGAGTAAATTCTGTTACTGTGAATTTTATCACTACAAAAATGGTATTGGATGTAGAAGATGACAAGTTTGATAGTGTGTTGGCGCAAGCAAAAGACATTATCAAATCAATTGAACCTTACGTTGAAGTAAAATAATGAACAGAGAAATAAAATTAACGATAGTTTCGGCGATATTTTTTGCAATCGGATTTTTTATCAAACAACCATACGCAAGACTTGCGGCTTTCATTGTGAGTTATCTGATTGTAGGAATTCCAGTGATTAAGTTAGCGTTTTTGAATTTGAAAAACGGTCAGTTATTTGACGAACATTTCCTGATGATGATTGCAACTGTGGGTGCGTTTTTCGTTGGAGAATACGCCGAAGGTGTCGCTGTTATGCTTTTTTATCAAATCGGGGAGATTTTCCAAGACAAGGCCGTTGGGAAATCTCGTGATTCAATCAAGGAATTGATGGATATTGCACCGACCTTTGCGAATTTGAAAACGGAAGATGGCTACGACAAGGTAGATCCTTACGATGTGAGTGTGGGAGATATTATCGTAATCAAACCAGGAGAGAAAGTTCCTTTGGACTGCGTGGTTACCGAAGGAAGCTCCATGGTTGACACGAAGGCATTGACTGGAGAAAGTGTTCCTATTACTGTCGCAAAAGGCGAGGAACTTTTGTCGGGTTACATCGTGACGGACAAGGTTTTGAATGCGAAAGTTACGAAGGATTTTGAAAACTCTGCAGTGACAAAGATTTTGGATTTGGTGGAAAATGCATCCAGCCAAAAGAGTAAACAAGAAAAATTCATCACGAAATTTGCAAGAGTATACACTCCTGTTGTAGTATTGGTCGCAGCAGCGCTTGCGATATTGATGCCTTTGATATTGAAACAACCTTTCCAAACATGGTTGTATCGTTCATTGACATTCCTTGTAATTTCGTGCCCTTGCGCACTTGTAATTAGTATTCCGTTGAGCTTTTTCTCAGGAATCGGTGCGAGCAGCAAGGCAGGGATTTTGGTTAAAGGAAGTAACTACATCGAAAAGCTTGCAGAAACAGATACCGTTGTAATGGATAAAACTGGAACATTGACACAAGGTGTGTTCAAAGTTGTAGAAGCAAAATCATTTGATATTTCAGATGAAGAAATGATGAAATACGTTGCGAGTGCTGAGAAATCATCCAACCATCCAATCGCACAATCGATCATTGATTATTATGGGGACAAAGAATATTTGAACTTGGAATCTGCAGAAAATATCGCAGGCCAAGGGATACAAGCTGTGATAAATGGCAAGCAAATCCTAGCTGGAAATGCTAAGCTTTTAAAAGATGTTGAATTTGAACCGGTGGATACTACAGACACTGTTGTATACGTTGCAATCGATGGAAAATTTAAAGGATATATCAGAATCGCCGACGAAATCAAACAAGACAGCGCCCAAGCAATTGCTGATATGAAAGATGTCGGCATCAAAAAAACATACATGCTAACTGGTGATAACGAATCTGTAGCCAAATCTGTAGCAGAAAATCTTAAAATTGACGAATACAAATCCAAGCTACTTCCACAAGATAAGGTTGAAATTGTAAAGAAATTGATAGAAAAAGGAAGAAAAGTTGCATTCGTAGGAGACGGAATCAACGATGCACCAGTGCTTGCACTCAGTGATGTCGGAATTTCCATGGGACAAATCGGAAGCGATGCGGCAATTGAAGCGAGCGATGTCGTAATCATGACAGATGAGCTAACGAAAATCGCCCAAGCAATCAAAATCTCAAAGAAAACACTCAAAATCGCAAAACAAAACGCGTATTTTGCAATCGGTGTGAAAATAATTGTGCTAATATTATCGGCACTTGGACTTACAAACATGTGGGCTGCAATCTTCGCAGACGTCGGAGTTACAGTGCTTGCTATTTTGAATTCATTCAGAGCTATGCGAGTTAGTTGAGTAAAATCGAAATCTCATTTATACTAATCGTAAAGGAGATGATAAAATGAAAATAGTAGGCTATGTATTTTTGGGAATATTTGCAATAGCACTCATTTACGGGATTTATTCAATATCTAAAATATTGGCAATCGCCAAGATTAGAAAAAACGTCAACTCAGAAAAAGTGTGGCAAACTATCTCACAAAATAATCGTCAGCCAGTAGCGTTGGATAGGATTTTGATGAGAAAAAACAACAGAAAATTTACCAAAAAAGAAAAAGAAATGATATTGAAAAGAATATCTACTTGTAGAAAATGCATCCTTGTAGGATTATTAGCGTTGATACTAGCAATCGTGTTTATAGCGATAGGGTAATGACAACGTAATGAAATTACACGAATAAATGTTGATGTTTTATCGTAAATGGATTAGAATATATTTATAAGGAGGTCTATTATGTCAACTGTTAATTTAAATATTAGAACTGATAAAGAAATTAAAGAAAAAGCAGAAAATATTTTTCAAGAGTTGGGGCTTAATATGACAACGGCAATAAATATGTTTTTGAGAACATCGATAAGAGAAAATGGAATCCCATTCGATTTAAAAATCGATTCTGTAAACGATGAAACAAAACTTGCGATTGAAGAAGGA
>OBWZ01000471.1_pt1 | contig 11814 bp, 13 predicted proteins | sample 1476561 | NCBI WGS metagenome assembly OBWZ01 (sample SAMEA2580138, study PRJEB22360) | human gut metagenome | biome: human gut; feature: human-associated habitat; material: faeces | place: Denmark | collected 2008/2010 | reverse complement strand
CAGATTTCGTAACAAAAAAAAGCGGCAAGGGGCTTTAGCCATTAGTAAGAGGATTCACGGAGCGGAGTAGTAGAGTGTTCTACAGAGTTCTTGAAGTGGTGGCCTGACTGCGGCTACACTGGAAGGACAGTTTTGGTACCTGCGCTCCGTGAAAGCCAGTTACCTTCGGAAGAAAGAGTTGGTAGCTCTGAATTCCGGCAAACGAACCACCGTTGGTAGCGGTGGTTTTTTTGTTTACAGGGTATGAGATTACGACGACATCGAAGGGATAACAAGAGGATCCGCTTCTTGCCCACTCTTCGCCACAAAAAAAACGACACACTAGCGCGTAAAGCATCATCAAAAAACTCAAATAGCGCTATATACAATCACTTTATTACGCCCCTCCCTTTTGGCTTGATAAAGAGCATCGTCAGCATTTTTCAGCAAAAAATCGATCCTACCAAGAGGATCATCTTGTGTTGCCACACCAGCAGATATGGTGACCCGCAAGTTATTAGGGAAGACAGTACTTTCAATAACACTCCTAATACGCTCCGCAACACACTTAGCTGTTACCACAGATGTATTCGGCAGGAAAACAACAAACTCTTCGCCACCAAACCGACAAACAACATCTTCACTACGGCAACAGGAATTAATAATATGAGCCAAAGAAACAAGCACCTCATCTCCGACCCCATGCCCGAAACTGTCATTTATCTCTTTAAAAAAATCAACATCAATTACAATAACTGAATACCCTGAATCCCGCTTATGATTCTGTATTTTACTTAAAAACCCCAATCTATTGTTCACGCCGGTAAGGGGATCTTTAAGCGCCACCTCATTTAGAAAATCAACTCTTTCCATCATTACCTTAATATACGTAAAAAGCGCCTTTTTAAGCCTATCAGCTTCGGCATACCAAGCATTGATAGCTTTAATATAAACTAGCGAAGCTCCGATATCTTTAGCATTGGTAGATATAGCAAGCTTTTCTAAAGGAAGTGAAATACTGGAGGCAATGAAATATGAAATAAGTGAAAACACAATAATTATTATAATTAGCAGAACAAGTACACTTTTAGCATAAGCAATAAGAATAGTAGTCACACTGTCAGCACGACTATAAACCAACACATTCCAAGCAGTATTTTTCATACTAGCATAACCAAGAAGATATCTATGCCCCGAAGAAAAAAATGCCCCCTCACCTCTATCAGACGCAGTTAACTTTGATTTCAAATCATCAGACATAACCATAGGCCGATCAACAGCACTTTTATCGTTATTAAAGATCACATTCCCATCATCACTAACAATGCTAATTTCAGTGTTGTTCTTGAAAAAATGCCTGCTCAAAACATCGCCAAATAAATTATGTTTTTTTAGATATATAGACCCACCGACATACCCTATGTAATTGCCACCCTTATCATAAATAGGATGTGACAACAAAATAATCAAATTCCCAGTAACTGATTTTAACGGTGAAGATATGAATGGTTTCTTTTCCTCAATCGCCAATTTGCTGGCACTTGAATTCAAGCGGGTACCAACTAAATCAAGAGATTCTGGCGAAGTCGCCAGAACAACAGCATCATTACTAACAACAAGAACTGAATTAAACATACCAGACTGCAATCTTAACCTATCCGCCTCATCTTTAAGTGAGTCAATATCATTAGTTGATTTTATTTTTTTTGCTCCATATGCTAATTCACCTTGAGCCATTTCAATATAACCACTCATTACATCTGACATTTTCATAGCGTACGATGAATTAGCATAAAGCAAATCTTTTTCTATATTTTCGCGCTGAAAAACCATAATAACGGCAATCAGAAAAATAGAAGTTAACAAAATCCCACCAACGGACAAGGTTATGACTATCGGACGAAGGTGAGGCTTTTTAATTCTCATAAAAATACACTCCATATAATAAAAAATGCCGCATTTACCATAACATCCCTTATCAGCACCGCCCCGGACGGGTTCGGAACAAATGCGGCGTCAGCCCGGTAAAACCGGCAGCAAACTCTCCGCTAAACCGCGCATTCTGCGCCAGATAAATTTCACCCGGCTGCATGGCTATGCAGTCGGGTGAATGGCTCCGGCTTTCAGCGCAGATGTCCGCCGAAAGCCCCGTTTTATCAGGTTATCACAGTGAAGGGCTGTTATACGTCCGCTGTCGCTGAGATCGCTCCAGCTCCAGCGCTTTCTGATGCTGCACCACGCGCTCCTGCTCCCGGTGCAGCTCGACGGCATTCAGTCGCTCGACAACCGGCGCAGCTGCTCGCTCAAACTCTGCACCTGCCTGCTCAAGCCCGTGACGCGCTCGCTCAGCGCTGCGTTCTCCCGTAGCATAAGACCAGACATCGTCCGCCATTCCGCGAAGGCGCTCTCCCACTCGTCCAGCCTTTTCGAGTAGTCCTGCTGTAGCTGCTCTAATGCGCTCAGCAACTGTTTTTCCAGCTCCGTCATGTGCTATTTCCCCGCCAGTATCATCCAGCTCGAATCCTCTCCGAACCGTCCCGCTTCCGGGTTCACCTTCACGCAGCGGCGTCTCTGCTCGCCGCAGGTCGAGAGCTGCACGCCGCTGTTCCTCTCTGACAGCATGGCCTGCGTGCTCTTCTGCTCCCGGATGGTCGTGTAGTTGTCGAGTATCTGCTGCCCCTGCCACCACAGAATGCCCGCGCTCGAGGCGATCAGCAGCGCGGAGACCAGGACGATGGTCAGCCACGTCTGGCTGACCATGCGCACCATGCCTTTCGTGCGCTGGCTCATGGCTGAGGACAGTTTCCGGTCGTGGTCGAGGATGGCGGCGCTGATTCTCTTCGCGCTTTCGTTCAGTTCCGCTTTTACAGATTTCTCGTGCTCGCTGAATGCGGCTTTCAGCATCTCGCCGGTATTCTGCTGCTGCGCTTTCGATTTCTGCTCTAAGTCCTTCGCCAGCGTTAAAAGACTGTTCATAAATGGCTCCCTTCAGTCGGATGTTTCGCCCCCCGTCCGGGTCGGCAATGCTGATACTGCTTTTTGTGGTGCGGACCACCTCAAAACCTGCGCTTTCCAGCGCCTCAGTGACATCCTGACGGGTTTTCAGCTCCCCGGATGAGGCAAGAGCAAGCAGACCGCGTGTAATCGCTTCTGCAGCCTCCTGCTTCGCTTTAGGCAGTGCAGACGGTGTGACCAGTGCCCGCCGGTTCTCCGGTGCGTTCGGGTCGTGCAGCCCCAGTCTGCCGTTCACGATGGTCTGCCAGGCATCGATGCGTGGACGGTCGGCGCGATCGTAATACGGCTGGAGCCGTCTGCCGGTCAGCAGCTCCGTGTTCGGGATCAGAAAATTCAGCTCAAGCCGCCCCTTGTCACGATGCTCCACCCACAGGATGCTGTACTGGTCTTTATCAAGTCCGGGCATCAGAACCCGCTCAAAGCTTGCCATCAGCTTTTCCCGCTGGCCGGAAGGTAAATCCGCTTCCGCAAACGACAGTACCCCGGAGGTGTATTTCTTAACGTAAGGCGACGCGTCAATCAGCTCCCGGACTTCTTCCGGCTTCCCCTGCAGGACGGTGGCGCCTTCACGCTGCCGGTCTTTACCCAGCAGATAGTCCACCGGCCCGGCGCCACCGCCGCGACCGCGTGGATGAAATTTAACGATCATCGTCCGTTCCTTTCTCAAGAACGGCGTGCCGCAGCCGCTCAAGTCCGGCATCGATGGCCATCAGCGCCGCAACAATCTGCACCCTGTCATGGCCGGTACCGCCGCCGGCGTTAACACGGCGGGCTATCTGGTTCAGGTTATTGCCCATGCCGGCAAGCTGGCGCAGCAGCGCCGGCGAGATTGAGGGGAGCTTTCCGGAACGTGCCGGCTTTTCGTCCAGGCAGGTCTGCCGCATCCACGCCGCCAGCTGCCTGCCGTCACAGCGCTCAAGCAGCCGCCGGTGCTCGTCCTCCGTCACCCACATGGTGAGCATCTTGTTCCGTTTCTCTGACAAACCGGCCTCCTGATAACGCCGGGACGGGCGGGAAAGCCTTTCCCGGTCGGCGCGGGGTTGGACAAGCCGCAGGCGCGTCAGGCTTTTGGCGGGTTTCGGGGCGCAGCCCTGAACCAGTCACGTAGCGCTAGCGGAGTGTATACTGGCTTAATATGTTGGCACGGATGAGGGTGTCAGTGAAGTGCTTCATGTGGCAGGAGAAAAAAGGCGGCACCGGCGCGTCAGCAGAATATGTGATACAGGATATATTCCGCTTCCTCGCTCACTGACTCGCTGCGCTCGGTCGTTCGGCTGCGGCGAGCGGTATCAGCTCATTCAAAGACAGTGATGCGGTTATCCACAGAATCAGGGGATAAAGCCGGAAAGAACATGTGAGCAAAAGACCAGGAGCCGAAAGAAGGCCGCGCCACTGGCGTTTTTCCATAGGCTCCGCCCCCCTGACGAGCATCACAGAAATCGACGCTCAAGTCAGAGGTGGCGAAACCCGACAGGACTATAAAGATACCAGGCGTTTCCCCCTGGAAGCTCCCTCGTGCGCTCTCCTGTTCCGACCCTGCCGCTTACCGGATACCTGTCCGCCTTTCTCCCTTCGGGAAGCGTGGCGCTTTCTCATAGCTCACGCTGTTGGTATCTCAGTTCGGTGTAGGTCGTTCGCTCCAAGCTGGGCTGTGTGCACGAACCCCCCGTTCAGCCCGACCGCTGCGCCTTATCCGGTAACTATCGTCTTGAGTCCAACCCGGTAAGACACGCCTTAACGCCACTGGCAGCAGCCACTGGTAACCGGATTAGCAGAGCGATGATGGCACAAACGGTGCTACAGAGTTCTTGAAGTAGAGGCCCGACTACGGCTACACTAGAAGGACAGTATTTGGTATCTGCGCTCTGCTGAAGCCAGTTACCTTCGGAAAAAGAGTTGGTAGCTCTTGATCCGGCAAACAAACCACCGTTGGTAGCGGTGGTTTTTTTGTTTGCAAGCAGCAGATTACGCGCAGAAAAAAAGGATCTCAAGAAGATCCTTTGATCTTTTCTACTGAACGGTGATCCCCACCAATTCAGAAGAAGATGATGGAGCCACTGTCCCTCCCTGAACATCACGTATATAGTTAGCCTGACATCCAACAAGGAGGTTTATCGCGAATATTCCCACAAAAAATCTTTTCCTCATAACTCGATCCTTATAAAATGAAAAGAATATATGACGAGGTTTAATTTATGAGCTTAAGATACTACATAAAAAATATTTTATTTGGCCTGTACTGCACACTTATATATATATACCTTATAACAAAAAACAGCGAAGGGTATTATTTCCTTGTAACAGATAAGATGCTATATGCAATAGTGATAAGCACTATTCTATGTCCATATTCAAAATATGCTATTGAACACATAGCTTTTAACTTCATAAAGAAAGATTTTTTTGAAAGAAGAAAAAACCTAAATAACGCCCCAGTAGCAAAATTAAACCTATTTATGCTATATAATCTATTTTGTTTGGTCCTAGCAATCCCATTTGGATTGCTAGGACTTTTTATATCAATAAAGAATAATTAAATCCCTAATACCTCATTTATCGTATTAAGTTTATTCTTATCAATATATGAGCATAGAATTCCTGTAACAATAGCAATACCCCAAATACCTAATGTAGTTCCAGCGAGCAAACTAAAAAGTAAAGCAACAACATAACTCACCCCTGCATCTGCAGCTTTCTTCTCTAATGTAAGAAATAGTGGCTTCCAGTCACCTGTATCCTTAATTTTTAGGATATCAGATACCACATCATATCCAAAAGAAACATGCCCCGTAATCTTCAAGTACTTGGCAAACTGATCTAAATGTTTAGCCCAGTCATCATACTTCACCGATGCCAGCGCATTAAAAATAGCATCACGATCGGATTTGCTGAATTTCTTATTTAAAACATCCTTGTATTTTTCAAAAGCAGCGAGAGCTTCATTCACATTGCCAATTTTCTTACCTTTAGACTTATCAGCAAGTTCCTGTGCCATTTTCGAATATTTTTCACCATATTTTTCAGTCAGCGTTTGATAAAAGCTAACTGTTGCATCAACAGCATCCTTAATCTGTGAATTAAGGAGATTATTCTGTGCTTTTTTCAAATTTTCTTCAGCTTCATGAACACGATCGATACCGGCATTACGATTATTACTGACCTGAGAAATAGCCTTCTGGATCTGAGTTATATCAGCATTTATCCGGTTAATACGTGTTTCTGATGCTGTTACCTGTTTTTGTTTTTCTTCTCTAATCTTACCGGCCCCAACCCGTCGTCTGGTTGCTTCAAAAAAAGGACGGTTCTGAAGCGGATCATTGGCTCTTGGTGATAGTTTTTTGACCAGCTCATCCAGTTCTTTATATTTAGCGGATGCCTGAGCCAGTTCATTTCGTTTTCCAGCGAGCGTTTTCATTTCTGCATCACGGGCATGGATACTGGAGCTTAAACGAGAATTGAGAGTCTTAATCTCTCCATCCATTTTCACCACTTCAGATTGTGCAGCAGAAAGTTTTTTTTTGGCGATCTCAACAGCTTTAGCTTCTTCACTCAATGCAGCCAGTCGTTTCTCTTCAGCTTCAGCCAGTTTCAACTGGCGTTCTGTTTCAGCCTTCTCCCGTTCAATCTCTTTACGTCGTTGTTCTGCTTCCTGAAAAGCCTTTTCTGCTGCTTCCGCTTCTTTACGGGCTTTTTCTTCTGCTTTCGCAAGGCGCAAACGCTCTGCTTCCGCCTGCATAGCTGCATTATTAGCATGAGCAAGCTCTGTTACTGAAGGCGTACGTGAGGCATTGTGACGAAGAGCCTCATTCACGATATCCTTCAGGCGCTGAGTCAGCGCATCCCTGTTTGCCTTTGCTTTCGCCTGTGCTTCCGCTGCAGCTTTTGCCCGGGCAGCCTGCTCTGCCTGTGTTTTCTTTAATTGAGCAGTAGACCATTTAGCAGTTGCATGAATGGCTGCAGAACTTTCACTTTTACTGCCTCCTTTTCCACCTCCGCCGCCAGAGCCACTCCCGTCAGGAGTACCATTCAAAAGAGTAATAATTACCTGTCCCTTATCATCATAAGGAACACCATCTTTATAGTACGCTACCGCGGTTTCCATTATAAAATCCTCTTTGACTTTTAAAACAATAAGTTAAAAACAAATACTGTACATATAACCACTGGTTTTGTGTACAGTATAAAAGCTACGCCGCTGCATTTTCCCTGTCAAGACTGTGGACTTCCATTTTTGTGAAAACGATCAAAAAAAACAGTCTCTCACACCACGCGCTATTCCCGCCGGATACCACAAAAACCGGCGCAAACATTACCGTTCTCAGACCTCATTATGTTTTACTGAAACCATGAGATGAGACACCTATGGGACACTGTAACTTTATGGCATGGCACACACTCCGGGACGCACTGAAAATGACTGGAAGATCGCGTTCACAGTTTTACCGTGATATGCGCTCAGGTCTTGTCAGTTACCGTACCAGCCAGGACGGACGAAGGGAGTTTGAAACCAGTGAACTGATCCGGGCATACGGCGAATTAAAGCAAAATGAGACACAAGAAAGGCACACTGTGGGACAGGCAGAAAATCCACATGATCAGCAGACAGAACGCATTCTCCGGGAACTGAATGAGCTGAAACAATACCTGACGCTGATGCTTGAGGATAAACAGGCACAGGATATGGATCGCAGGCACCAAGAAGCAGAACGGGAACAGTTACAGAATGAGATAGCCCAGCTCAGGCAGGCACTGGAACAGGAAAAGAAACGGGGATTCTGGTCCAGACTCTTCGGTCACTGAACTCGGTCAGAGGCTGATGATAAGATAGTCTTCGGATAATAACTCACCGAGAATAAATACTTTAAGGTAAGGAGACACGTATGAAACGTTCTGGTGGCACACGCTATCTGTATCTTATATCCCTGATAACTGTGGCTGCAGCCCTCACGGCCTGTACCCCGAAAGGCAGTGTGGAACAACATACCCGACATTATGTGTACGCTTCCGATGACCGTTCTGACCCTAACTTCTACACCAACAAGGCCGACACCACACGGATGATGATTCCGTTCTTTCAGCAGTTCAGGGAGATGGGGGAGAAAGACAAAGCAGCCGGAGTATCAGCAGAAACGGCACAGCAACGCATAAAAGAATTCCACTCAGAAAAATTTCTTCAGTCTCTCAGAAGCACAACTACCTTTGCGGGCAGAAAATACATGAATAGCGATATGCCATCACCGGAAAAAATGAAGCTGCTGGCTGACACGATTTCTGCGGTTTATCTCGATGGCTACGAGGGCAGACAGTAAGTGGATTTACCATAATCCCTTAACAACAAGAAGCGATTTAAGTTGTTTTTTTGTACAAAAATGCAATTCTCCTAGGATTATTCCTCGGAGACTATTCAAATGCTTAAGACAGTACGTTCGTGTCTGTTATCAGCTTTACTGACACATCTTTTTTTCGGCAATATCGCTGTGGCGAAAGAAAATCTATCAGATGACAAAGTAAAGCAGGCGATTATTGACGAGTCGATAGCAGCCTATCCCGGAACATGTGCATGTCCGTTTAACAGCGCAAGAAATGGCAGCTCGTGCGGCAGGCGCAGCGCCTGGAGCAAAGCAGGAGGTTATTCGCCAATCTGCTACAAAAAAGAGGTAACAAAAGAAATGATAAAAGATTGGCGAGCTTCTCACTCAAATAACAACTGACTTCTATTTTTATAACTTTCTGTTTACATTACGTTTCTGATAAATACATATATTTCCAACAGGAAATCATACTCTGGGAGATTGAAGCTAAGTGTCTAATAATTATGATTTAATTGCCAAGGCAATCAAAGAAAAGTTGCAAGTAACAGCATATTACCAAGGTTTTTACCGCGAGATGTGCCCTCATGCGCTAGGTTCAAAAAAAGGACGAAAACAGGCTCTTTTCTATCAGTTTGGCGGTGAAAGCAGTAAAGGTACTGTGACACCTGGTTCCACATTCAACTGGCGCTGCATTCCTATAGATGGTCTAACTGAGGTCACCTTACAATCAGGCCAGTGGTACACAGCAGAAAATCACAGCCAAGCACAGACTTGTGTTGATCAGATCGATATTGAAGTTCAATAAAGCCTGTATTCGTACCCTCATAAAGCTGCCATTAGTGGCAGCTTTATGTTTATGACAACCATCAGCATTTAACATAAAGCCCTGATTGTACGCACCGCTAAAACGCGTTCAGCGCGATCACGGCAGCAGACAGGTAAAAATGGCAACAAACCACCCGAAAAACTGCCGCGATCGCGCCTGATAAATTTTAACCGCATGAATACCTATGCAACCAGATGGTGCGGACTACATTAGTCCGTCAAAATCTACTGAACCTGCCATTTTTTATAGTTTCGCCATCACAGCGACAACGAAGGACCATCCAGTGTGCGTTCCTGTATTTCCAGCTGGCGTTCCCGTTCCAGGGATAACGCATGTTCGCGCTCCTGTATCAACCGTTCCTCTCTTATCTCCAGTTCTCGCTGTATAACTGGCTCAAGCGTTCTGTCTGCCCGCTCAAGTGCTGCACCTGCTGACTCAACTGCATGACCCGCTCGTTCAGCATCGCGTTGTCCCGTTGCGTAAGCGAAAACATCTTCTGCAATTCCACGAAGGCGCTCTCCCATTCGCTCAGCCGCTGCATATAGTCCTGTTGCAGCTGCTCTAAGGCGTTCAGCAAATGTGTTTCCAGCTCTGTCACTCTGTGTCACTCCTTCAGATGCACCCATTCCTTCCCCTGAAAGGAAATCACCTCTGCTGATTTCCCGTACGGAAGGACCAGAAATTTCCGGTTCCCGTCCTGCACGAACTCCACGCCCCATGTCTTCGCGTTCAGTTTCTGCAATGTCTCTTCCTGCTTCCTGATATCTTCCAGGTTCGCCTGTATCCTCCCGCCAAGATACCAGAGCGTCCCGCCACTCGCGGTAAACAGGAGAAAGACTATCCCCAGTAACATCATGCCCGTATTCCCTGCCAGCTTTAACATGTCCTTCCTGTGCTGCATCATCGCCTCTTTCACCCCTTCCCGGTGTTTTTTCAGCGACTCCTCTGTCGAGGCGGTGAACAGGGCTATAGCGTCTTTGATTTTCGTCTCGTTTGATGTCACAGCCTCGCTTACAGATTCGCCGAGCCTCCTGAACTCGTTGTTCAGCATTTTCTCTGTAGATTCGGCTCTCTCTTTCAGCTTTTTCTCGAACTCCGCGCCCGTCTGTAAAAGATTGCTCATAAAATGCTCCTTTCAGTCTGATATTCCTCCCGCCGTTCGGGTCTGCAATGCTGATACTGCTTCGCGTCACTCTGACCACTTCAAGCCCCGCCTCCGTGAGCGCCTGAATCACATCCTGACGGCCTTTTATCTCTCCGGCATGGTAAAGTGCGTCTATACCTCGTGTGACGCCCTCAGCAAGCGCCTGCTTCGTTTCCGGCAGGTTATCAGGGAGAGTCAGTATCCGGCGGTTCTCCGGGGCGTTCGGGTCATGCAGCCCGTAATGGTGATTAACCAGCGTCTGCCAGGCATCAATTCTCGGCCTGTCTGCCCGGTCGTAGTACGGCTGGAGGCGTTTTCCGCTCTGCAGCTCCATGTTCGGAATGACAAAATTCAGCTCAAGCCGTCCCTTGTCCTGGTGCTCCACCCACAGGATGCTGTACTGATTTTTTTCGAGACCGGGCATCAGTACGCGCTCAAAGCCCGCCATCACTTTTTCACGTCCTCCCGGCGGCAGCTCCTTCTCCGCGAACGACAGAACACCGGACGTGTATTTCTTCGCAAATGGCGTGGCATCGATGAGTTCCCGGACTTCTTCCGGATTACCCTGAAGCACCGTTGCCCCTTCCCGGTTACGCTCCCTTCCCAGCAGGTAATCAACCGGACCACTGCCACCGCCTTTTCCCCTGGCATGAAATTTAACAATCATCCCGCGCTCCCTGCTCCCTGACGACCTGCCGTAAGCTGCGCAACTCTCTCTCGATGGCCATCAGTGCGGCCACCACCTGAACCCGGTCACCGGAAGACCACTGCCCGCTGTTTACCTTCCTCGCTGTCTGATTCAGGTTATTCCCGATGGCGGCCAGCTGACGCAGTAACGGCGGTGCCAGTGTCGGCAGCTTCCCGGAACGGGCAACCGGCTCACCCAGGCAGACCCGCCGCATCCATACCGCCAGTTGTTTACCCTCACAGCGTTCCAGTAACCGGGCATGTTCATCATCAGTAACCCGTATCGTGAGCATCCTCTCGCGTTTCATCGGTATCATTACCCCCATGAACAGTAATCCCCCTTACACGGAGGCATCAGTGACTAAACAGGAAAAAACCGCCCTTAACATGGCCCGCTTTATCAGAAGCCAGACATTAACGCTGCTGGAGAAGCTCAACGAACTGGACGCAGATGAGCAGGCAGATATTTGTGAATCGCTTCACGACCACGCCGACGAGCTTTACCGCATCTGCCTCGCACGCTTCGGGAATGACGGTGAAAACCTCTGACACATACAGCTCCCGGAGACTCTCACAGCTTGCCTGTGAGAGGATGCCGGGAGCAGACAAGCCCGTCAGGGCGCGTCAGGGGGTTTTAGCGGGTGTCGGGGCGCAGCCATGACCCAGTCACGTAGCGATAGCGGAGTGTATACTGGCTTAACTATGCAGCATCAGTGCGGATTGTATGAAAAGTGCACCATAGCCGATGTGAAATGCCGCACAGATGCGTAAGGAGAAAATGCAGCTTCCGACGCTCTTCCGCTTCCTCGCTCACTGACTCGCTGCGCTCGGTCGTTCGGCTGCGGCGAGCG
>OBWZ01000468.1_pt1 | contig 11916 bp, 9 predicted proteins | sample 1476561 | NCBI WGS metagenome assembly OBWZ01 (sample SAMEA2580138, study PRJEB22360) | human gut metagenome | biome: human gut; feature: human-associated habitat; material: faeces | place: Denmark | collected 2008/2010 | reverse complement strand
TCCACCACGGTCTCAACCGCCATGCCGGCGATCTCCGCCGGAGGGTTCTCCCGCAGGCCCGCCATGATGGCTGCCATCTTGCCCGCACCCTCGGCACCCGGGTAGGCCAGCGAGATCGTCTTGTTGAGGTAGCTGCCGTAGCGCTCGTACAGATCGGCGATGGCATCGGCGAGGTTCTTCCCTTGCAGCTTGTAATACTGGGCCATCTGGCAGATCAGGAACGACGCGTTCACGGCATCCTTGTCACGCACGTGATCGCCCGTGAGGTAGCCGTAGCTCTCCTCGAACCCGAAGATGAAGCGATCCGCCTCGCCCTCATCCGCGAGCGCCGTGATGATGTCGCCGATGTACTTGAAGCCCGTCAGGCAGCGACGCAGCTCAAAACCGTAGTGATCGGCAAGGGCATCGACCATGGCCGAGGAGACGATCGTGGTCACCGCGACCTTGCGCGTGAGGTCCTCGCCGCGCTCGGCGCGCATGCGGCAGATGTAGTCGAGCAGCAGGACACCCATCTCGTTGCCGGAAAGCAGCAGGTAGTCGTCGCCGTTCTTGACGGCTACGCCCACGCGGTCGGCGTCTGGATCGGTGGCGAGCAGGAGGTCGGGGTGAACGCGCTCGGAGAGGACGATGCCGCGCTGCATGGCCTCGCGGATCTCCGGGTTGGGATACGGGCAGGTGGGGAAGTCGCCATCGGGATCGCACTGCTCGGGCACGACCGTGATGTCGGTGATGCCGGCGCGCTTGAGCACCTCCGTGACGGGGATGAGGCCCGTGCCGTTGAGCGGCGTGTACACGAGCTTGAGCGGGGCCTCGGCGGTCTGCTCGGGCGTGAGGTCGGAAACGGAGGTGGCGAGGATGGCATCGTAGTAGGCGTCGAGCACGGCGTCGTCGATCCACTCGATGAGGCCGCGCGCAACCGCTTCATCGAAGTCCATGGTCTTGACCCCGTTGAAGGTGTCGGTGCTGGCGATGGCCTCGGAGATGGCAGCCGCGGCCTCGCTGGTGATCTGACAGCCGTCGGGGCCGTATGCCTTGTATCCGTTGTACGCCGCAGGGTTGTGGGAGGCGGTCATGCAGATGCCGCCCGAGGTTGCAAGGTAACGCACGGCCCAGGACAGCGTGGGGACCGGCGAGATGCGCGGGTAGAGGAAGGTCTTGATGCCGTTGGCGGCGAGGATGGATGCCGTGGTCTTGACGAAGAGCTCGCCCTTGTTGCGGGAATCGCGCGCGATGGCCACGCTCGGGTTCTCGAAGGTCGCCGTGAGGTAGCTCGCGAAGCCCTGGGTGGCCCGGCCGACGGTGTAGACGTTCATGCGGTTGGTGCCAGCGCCGATGGTGCCGCGCAGGCCCGCGGTGCCGAAGGCGAGGTCCTGGAAGAAGGCATCAGTGATGGTGGCCTCGTCGCCCGCGTCGCGCATGGCCGTCAGCCCGGCGAGGAACTCAGGGTCGCTGACGTGGTCGATCCAAGTGTTGAGGAGCTGGTGGACGTCGTGCATTGCGAGCTTCCTTTCCTAGGGGCAAACCGAACTGCAAAGCGACGCGGCCTAGCCGGCCCGTTTGCGCTCGCAGCTGGAAAGCCAGTTGAAGTGCCATGCTGCTCTGAAGACGCGGGTGGGTGGCACCCGCGATCCGCACACATCAATAATACGGCAAGGGACGCCGCGCAGATAGCTGATGTCCTATTCGCCTGTGGCCTTGCGCACGCCCCCGTCCCATCCGGGGCCGGCGCGTTATCCCACAATCCATAGCCCCTCGGCGGGCCGACGCGTTATCTCGACACCCCGGGTTCTCGGCGGGCCGACGCGCCATCCCGAAATCCCCGGGTCGTCCGAGATCCCGCGCATTCGGCCCTGTCCCATCCGGGAATCTGCAAGATGTCCCCTGGATGCTCGGTTTGCATGGCTTTTTTGCAGGATGTCCCCTGGATGCACGTTTTTCAGGGGGTTTGTTTCAAGATGTCCCCTGAATGCACGGTTTTTCAGCTGAAAAGTACGCCGACGTTTTACCCGCGAGGCCCCGAACTGCGTGCTCTCGACGGTCGGACCCGATCCCCCGACGAATCGGGGGCAAAAACCGTGCATTCGGAGGACATCCTGCAAAGTGGCCGCAAAACCGGTGCATTCAGGGGGCATCCTGCGGCGACGGGCATCGCCGAGACAGCTTCCGGCGCGAAACCGCGCATCGAGGGGGGGCATTCTTATCGGTATAGTCTTCGCCGAGGCGGTCAACCAACGCAAAACCGTGCATCCAGGGAACATCCCGTCGGGCCCCCGCCGCTGGGGCGACGCGACGGCCTGGAGCAATACCGTGCATCGAGGGGGCACCCTGCTGGGACGCCCGCCGTCGAAGCGATCGCCCGGCATGGAACCGCGCATTCGGAGGGCATCCCGTCGGACCCCCGCCCCGAAAGCGATTGCCCTTATATATATGTGGCCTTATGGGACCCTGTGCAGCCGCCAACCGCAATGATCCCGGCATCAAACGCCGTGCGTGATACAATCAACCGCGCGGGCCGTTAGCTCAGCTGGCAGAGCAGGGGACTTTTAATCCCAAGGTCCAGGGTTCGATCCCCTGACGGCCCACCCTTAAGACCGCAGGCAGGGCGCTCGTTCGGGCGCCCTGTTCCGTTTTCAGAACACCTGTTCATCGTACTGTTCCGGAATGAGGGCGTCAGAGCTCGCTTGTGGAGCCTGCGAGTCACAGCACCTCCGCCGATGACGGGGACTACGACAGTCCTATTGAACGCATGGAATCGGACGCTCAGGGTGGGAGAGGCCACGAGACCGATGTGTTCGGAGAACCATCTAACCCGGTCCATCCTACAGGGTAGAATGAAGCGGCGAGGTCATACGTCGGGAGGGCCCTATGGACTGGCTGATAGAGGTGCTGAAATACCAGCGCGATCACCACGTCGATGGCGGCGTGTACAAGGCCGTGCAGTGCGACTTCGCCTACAACTCGAACCACATGGAGGGCTCAACCCTCACACATGACCAGACCGTTCTCGTCTTTGAGCGTGGCGCTTTCGCAGGGCACGGATCCGTGAACGACCTCGTCGAGGCGAGGAATCATTTCCGCGTGGTGGACGAACTGCTCGACCATGTCTGCGACCCACTCACTCCGGAGCTTATTCGAAACCTACACAGCAAACTCAAGCGGGGCACGTCCGACGAGTCCACACCCGTCATGAACGTCGGCGGTTACAAACTTGCGCCCAACGGCATCGCCTCAGGCGCGGGCTTCATCGAGACGGCCGCCCCCGAGGAGGTTCCCGCCCTCGTTGACGACCTCGTCGATCGCTGGGAATCCTCCCTACACGCGAGTGACCCCATCGCTGAGATCGCCCGCTTCCACCGTGACTTCGAACTTATTCACCCCTTCTCTGACGGAAACGGGCGCGTTGGACGCCTCATCATGTTCAAGGAGTGCCTGAGGTTCGGATGCGCCCCGTTCATCGTCACCGAGGACCTGAAGCCTTTCTATCTGCGGGGTCTGCGCGAGTTTGACCATGAGCCCGGTTACCTCGTTGACACCTTACGTACCGCGCGAGACCGCTTCGAGGCGATCTATCTGCCCGATGCTCACGCGTTCCGCGAAGCACTCGCGGGCACGGAGAGCCCGGAAGCTGCTCCGCACGCCATCCGGCATGAGCGGTAGACGGCATCGCGAGCGAACCCTATTCCCAGCTCCACTGCCCGTTCACGAACACGGGCACCTCGGTGCCGTCCGCGCAGATGCCCATGATGTCGAGGTCGTCCGTCCCGATCATGAAGTCCACGTGCGTGCTCGAGGTGTTCACCCCGCGCGCCCGCAGCTCCTCGGCTGACATCTCGAAGCCGCCCTCATAGCACTCGGGGAACCCGATGCCCAGCGCCACATGGCAGCTGGCGTTCTCGTCGTACAGCGTGGAGTAGAACAGGGTCCCGCTCTCGCGGATCGGCGTGTTCTTCGAGATCAGCGCCACCTCACCCAGGCGCTTCGCCCCGTCGTCGGTGTCAAGGATGCTCTTCAGGGCATCGCGTCCCACCTCGGCGTCGAAATCGACCACGCGACCCGCCTCGAAACGCAGCCAGAAGCGGTCGATCTTCGTCCCATGGTGCACCAACGGCAGGGCCGAGTGCACGATGCCGTCCACCTGCTCGCAATGCGGCGAGGTGAAGACCTCCTCCGTGGGGATGTTCGGGAAGAACGGACGACCCTTGACCGTCTCCCCTTTTCCACCTGCCCAAATGTGCCGGTCGGTGAGGCCCACGGTGAGGTCCGTGCCGTTGGCGGCCGTGTAGTGCAGCGCCTTGAAGTGCCGATCGTTCAGGAGGTGCAGGTTCTTCTCGAACGTGGCGTCGTGGAGCTCCCAATCGCTCTCGGGGTCCTCGCCCGCCGCACGGGCAACGGCGAGGATCGCACGCCAGAGCTGGTAGACGGCGACCTCGTCATCGCAGCCGGGGAAGACGTGGCGCGCCCAGGCAGCCACCGGGGCGCCGGCGATGCACCAGGCGTTCTCGTTGAAATCGAGTCCGCGGCGAAAATCGCGGCACTGGAGGTTGCGGGCCTTCGACGCCGCAGCCGGCTTCGCCGGATCGATACCTTTCAAGGCCTCGGGGTCGGCCCCCTCGATGAAGATGAAACATGCTCCCGCACGCGCAAGGCCGTCGAGCTGCTCGCGCTTCCACGTTGGGACCTGCTCGAACCAGATGGTCTCCACGTTCTCATACTCAAGGCACGAGACCGCGTCGTCGGCCCAGATCACTGTCACATGGCAGGCACCCGCCGCATACGCGCGCGCCACCACCATCCGGCAGAAATCGGCCCGCTCAACCGGGCACTGCACGACAACCTCCTGGCCGGGTGCGACATTAACACCCTTGCGCACGATGAGGTCCGCATAACGCCCGATCTGCGGGGCAAGCGACTTCATTCCCCTGCGCGCGTCCTCGATGGTCAGAGCTGCTTCGATCATCTGTCATCCTTTCGGGGTTTGCCTGCGGATCCTGACGATGGGGTCCGCAGGCGCTTAATGCGGTGAGCCGGTGGCGGCGCACTCCGGCCACGGTGCCGCTCGTCGCAGGTCCGCAAGCACGATGCCCGCTGCGGCATGCGTCCCCCGGCACGCCGTGTGGGCAAGCGGTGTCGCCACAGCTCAGGGTCTGCGACGACACCGCAGTCCACCGCCTTACTTGCTCGCGCGCTTCTCCTTCTTCGCGGCGCGCTTGGCCTCCTGGGCCTTGGCCCCGCGCTCGAGAACCGCGTCCAGGCGGGCGTCCGTCATACCCTCAGCCTTGGAGCGCGCCTCGTTGCGGATGGGCCGGATCTTCACGAAATCGAAGATGAAGCCGCCGATCACTGCTACGTACGCGATGCCCACGGCGCCGTACTGCATGATCTGGAACGTCGTATCGGCCTGCGGACCCACGGTTGCGAGCAGGGCGAACGCGATCAGGATGAACACGACGCCAACCACCATGAACGCCATCCAGACCATGCGCTGTTGCGCGTACGCGGGGTTCTCACGCATCAGGATATTCGACGCGGCGTAGACCCGGTCGTCGTGGGCGCGGGCCTCCTGCCTGCGGGCGCGCTTCTCCTCGCGGCTGAGGCCGGCGAGGGATTCGCCGCGCTCGGCTTGGTTGCGGCGGGCCTTGGAACTCGCGGACACAACGCGCACAGAGCTCGCAGCGGCGCGCGCGGGCTTGGCGGACGCGGCCGACTTCCGCGCCATGCCGCTCCTCCCCTCGCGAAGCTGCTCCTGGGTACGCTTGTTCATGGGGCTGCGGGTGCTCACTTACTCGTGCTCCTTCATGGATTCAAAATCGGAACCGGTGATGATCGAGAATGCCTCGCGATAGCGCTCGGACGTTCCCTCAACGACCTCGGCGGGCAGCTTCGGCGCCTTGCCCTCGAAATCCCAGTTGGCCTTCAGCCAGTCGCGCACGTACTGCTTGTCATAGCTCGGCTGAACCTTGCCCTCCTCATAGGAGTCGGCCGGCCAGAAGCGGCTGGAATCGGGGGTCAGGCACTCGTCGATGAGCGTGACCTTGCCGTCGATGATGCCAAACTCGAACTTGGTGTCGGCGATGATGATCCCGCGCGTGGCCGCGTACTCGGCGGCGGCGGTGTAGATCTTGAGGGAGAGGTCGCGGATCTGGGTGGCGATATCCTCGCCCACGATCTCGACGGTGCGCTCATAGGAGATGTTCTCGTCGTGCTCGCCAAGCGCCGCCTTCGTGGACGGGGTGAAGAGCGGCTCGGGGAGCTTCGAGGCCTCCGTCAGACCCTCGGGCAGGCGGATGCCGCAGACGGTGCCGTCCTGGTCGTAGGTCTTCTTGCCGGAGCCGGTGAGGTAGCCGCGGACGATGCACTCGATGGGAATCGTCTGCGCCTTCTTGACCAGCATGGAACGACCGGCCAGGTAGGAGCGGTACTCCTGGAACTCAGCCGGGAAATCGGCCGGATCGATCGAGATCAGATGATTGGGAACGAGATCGGAGAACTTCTTGAACCAGAACTCGGAGATGCGGTTCAGCACCTCGCCCTTGAAGGGGATCTCGTCGGGAAGGATGAAATCGAAGGCGGAGATGCGGTCCGTGGCGACCATCAGCAGGGAATCGCCCGTATCGTAGATATCGCGAACCTTGCCGTGGGAATCGGGACGACGCTCCATCGATGTCACTTGTGACCAGCTCCTTTGTGCTCGTGTCTGCCGTGGTCGCCGCGGCATCAGGCATATGCGCCGATCCTTCGCGACCCGAAGTCCCATTGTAGTGTATGGCCCCTGCCCCCACCGGCACTTTTCGGTCAGTCCACTGGCCGGACAGAGGGCGCACACAGTGCGGGGGCGCCTCCTCCCGTGGCGCAGCGCCGGATACGGACCCCCTTGAGCGCATGGCGTGTCGCAAAGCAAGGGTCTCACGGGCGATGGGCCCCGGGCGCGCGGCGCGGGGTGAGGGCGCCACTCGCGACAGAACCTGGACAAAGAGCGCTGGGCTTCGCGGCCTCAAGGCATCCTGTTCACAGGTTGCGCGACACGAGGCCTCTCTCGCGGCCGGACGCGGGGCCTAGCGTTCCGTCGTCTGCTCCGGCGCCTGCTCACGGGGCAGGTTGATCGTGAAGGTGGTGCCACGATCGAGCTCGGAGTCAACCGAGATGAAGCCGTGGTGGCGCTCGATGATCTGCTTCGTCACCGCAAGCCCCACGCCCAGACCCCCGGCAACGCGGGCGCGGCTCGAATCGGCGCGCCAGAACCGACCGAAGATACGCGAGAGGTCCTCCTTCGCGATGCCCATGCCGGTGTCGGAGACGGAGATCATCACGTTGCGCCTGTCGCCGGCCACGGTGACGATCACCCAACCGTCTTCAGGCGTGTACCGCATCGCATTGCTCATGATGTTGATCACCGCCTGGGTAATCATGTCGGGATCCGCCTCGATGACGGTGCTGCGTCCCTGGGTCTCATCGTTGAAGCGCAGGTTGAGATCGCGCTGAAGGAAGAGCTGCTCCTGACTGCTCACAATCGAGCGGACGAGCCCGCAGATATCCACGCTCTTGAGATTCAGCGGTGCGGTCTGGGACTCCATGCGCGAGAGGTCGAGCATCTGCTGCACAAGACGGGCGAGGCGGCGGGTCTCCGACGCCACGGTCTCCAGGTGCTCGGCGTCGGTCGGGTAGACGCCATCCTGCATCGCCTCGACGGTGGCGAGCATGGCCATGAGCGGAGTGCGCAGCTCGTGGGCAACGTCGGACGTCAGGCGCCGTTCGTGCTTGAGGTCCTTCTCAAGCGACAGGGCCATCTCGTCGAAGGTCTCGCCCAGACGATCGATCTCGTCGTCACCGCGCATGCCGGTGCGGGCCGTAAGATCGCCGTCGCGGATCTGCTTGGCCGTGCCGGTGATGCGGCGGATGGGGTTGGTGAGCATGCGGGACACGAGCAGGCCGATGAACACCGAGATGATGACCGCCACCAGGGCCGCGAGACCCATGGCGTTGAAGGTCCGCTCGCGGAAGGCGGCGTCGGCCTTGGTGAGCAGGGCGTCGCTGCCGAGCACCCACATGCGCAGGGTGCCCACCACGCGGCCGTCGCTCGTGACGATCTCCTGCGAAACAGCGCCTTCTTGATCGGAGGGGGCCTGCGAGACGGGGCTGTGGCTCGAAGCATCGGTGTCCCGTGAGGCTGAACCGGCGGATGTCGATGAAGAGGCCGTCCCCTCCTCGCGCTGGATCGCCGCAGCCACAGCCGCCGCAGGCCAGGTGTCGTCATAGAGGACCGTGCCGTCGGTGTCGACCACCTGCATGCCGATGTCTTCTGAGATCACACCCGATTTCGCCATGTCATCGAGGAGTTTTGTGGTCCAACGCCCCTCGGCCGTGTAGCTGTCCGCCAGCTTGATCGAGGTCAGGCGCGCGATCTCCTCGACGTTGGCGCGCGTGTACTCGGAGAACGCGCCGCCCCACACCACGGTGACCACGAGGGCCATGATCAGCACCGTCATGAACGAGGTGAGGGCAAACGACGACGCCATGCGCGTGCCGTAGCTCACACCCGACCGAGAATCGGGATGAGGCGTGTTCCACCGGGCACGGGAACTCGCCTCATCGTCCTTCTTATGCTTTTGACCGATGGTGAACCGGGCGGACGGCATTACTTCGCGCTGCCGTCGGCGTCCTCAGCCGGCTTGGCGGGCGCTTCGAACCGATAGCCCACGCCGTGCACGGTGTAGAGCCACTTGGGATGTTTCGGATCATCGCCGAGCTTCGCACGGAGGTTCTTCACGTGGCTGTCGATGGTGCGCTCGTAGCCCTCGAAGTCGTAGCCGAGGACCTTCTCGACGAGCTCCATGCGGTTGTACACGCGACCGGGGTGACGGGCCAGGGTGGTGAGCAGCTTGAACTCGGATGCCGTGAGGTCGACCTCCTTGCCGTCCACGAGGATCTTGTGACCGGAGATGTCGATCACCAGGTCGCCGAAGTCGAGCACCTCGATCTGAGGCTCGTCGGCCACATGGGTGCGACGGAAGAGGGCGCGGACGCGGGCGACGAGCTCGCGCGGGGAGAAGGGCTTGATGAGGTAGTCATCGGCGCCCAGCTCGAGGCCGATGATACGGTCTTCGACCTCGCCCTTGGCAGTGAGCATGATGATGGGGACATCCGAGGTGTCACGGATGGCGCGGGTCACGCGCTCACCCGAGAGCTTGGGCAGCATGAGGTCGAGCACGATGAGGTCGAACTGGTGCTTCTCGAACTCCTCGACGGCGGACTGCCCGTCGCCGACGCCCACAACCCAGTACCCCTCGCGCTCGAGGTAGGCGGCAACCGCATCGCGAATGGCCTTCTCGTCTTCAACGAGCAAAATCTTACGTGCGTCCGAAGCCATGGCTCGGCCTCCTTACCTGATCTGTCCATAGGCGCTTTCCATATTAGCGCAGGACGGTTTCACCTTTCTACCCCCAGGCGTATGCGGGCAAACCGCGCGGGGATCAATCGCAAGAATTTGTTAATGAATGGACAGAATATCGAGGTGAGCGGTGACTGAGGGACAATTTTTCGCGGCGCGTTGGATTTATAGCCCTGGAAACTCTCGCTCGCTCGTGTTTGAGGTGCCCGCACGCTGTCACCATGGGGCCTTTAGGAGTCTGTACCCCTTGACGAGGAGTTTCATCACACGATGGTGATGCAGCTGATGGCGTCTGGCTAACTGTCCAGAATGGGAGCAAAACGTCATCTCAGGGCTGTCCCGAGGGCAATCTACATGAGGGCGCGGTCGAAAGTGGGTTTTACACCGCATTTCGCACCGCATCGTGCGGCTCAGGCACGTACTCACGCCGCCCGCGTACACCGTGCAAACCAAGCGCACGCTCACGCCGGCCGCGTATACCGCGCCCGCAGCGGGGCGTCTCCGCAGCTACCTTATGCGATCTGGATCACCCGTGCGGTCACACTCGCCGGCAGGCCTTTTGCGTCGCGCACGGTGGCGAAGACCAGCGGCGTCGATCCCTCGCCCTCGCTCGCCGGGAAGTCCCCGAGCCCGATCGAGCGATCGGCCGACGAGACCCCCTGATACTGCGCGGCATCCGTATCCAGCAGGTAGTGGGCGGACTGCGTCTTGATGAGAACGCGCGATCCGGAGAACATGATCTGCGCGGCAGGCTCACGGTTGAAGTACACGTAGGGTCCGCCCTCACGCCCGATGAACGTTCCCATCTGGCCCAAGCTCCCCCGCGAATCGTAGCTCGCCTCAATGGAGAACGCGAAGGCCGATCCGGTGTACACCGCTTCGAAGGGCCGAACGGACTCGGGCAGCACGAGCTGATCAACCTGCTTTGGCTCGGCATCCGCAAGGTCTAGCGCTGTCATGCCGTAGTAGGTCCCCTCGCTGCCGCGCACGCGAGGCGCTATGGTGAGGATGCCCGCCGCAACACGGGGATGCGTGGCGAAGCGCCCCGTCGACTCCCAGATGCCCGACCCTTGGGTGTCGCCTAGGTTCCATCGATAGGCGACTGACGTCTCCGAGCTCTTGCTTCCGGACGCGAGCGGCATCTTCTGCCAGATGACCGAGGTACCGGTGCAGGTGAAGGGCGACGGCTCCCAATCGGCATCGCCGGAATCGAGCTGCGCGGCCTGGCCACTGAGGGCCCCGTTCTTGAACCCCTGGCCGAGCAGCACCCAGGCTCCGGTCGCGTAATCGATCTCGATCCACGCATACACACCCGAGGAGCACCGGACGTCGTAGAACGAGTACCCGCGCCCCTGGGTCGCGTCCTCGATCAGCGTGGTGATCGCGCCGCTCGAAAGCGAGAGGACGCCCAGGGTGTTGGGATGCGTGGCGGATTCTGGCGCGAGCATGACAGCCGCCCAGGTTCCCTCGGAATGGAAGGGAACCGTTCCCAAGGGAAGCGACCAGGTCTGTGTTGCGTTGACGCCGAGATCGGCCTCAGCGTACTCCGACAGCGCATCGACGATCTTGGACGAATCGGTCACCACCTGGGGCGCTCCCGATGTGGACTGCTGATCGCTCTGGCCCGAGGAGCAGCCGACGAGCGTGATGGCCGCAAGGGCGGCGCCCGTGGCGATGGTTCCCGCGGCAAAGCTGCGGCGCGAGATGCCCCCCGCGCTATCGAAGAGATCCCGGATGCTCATGCGTGCCTCCCGGTCTCGACCGCTGCGGCGAGCGCGCAGGAGAGCTGGTCCGCGCAGGAGGTCGACCGTTTGCCGCAGGTATTGCCCGCGAGCAGATCACGCACGCGCGACACCTCCTGGCCGCGCACCAAGGTGGCGATCGCCTTGAGGTTGCCCTCGCACCCGCCTTCGAAGGAGACGCCTTCAATGGTCGTCGCGGTGTCGTCCAACGCGATGTGAATGACGCGGGAGCAGACCCCATGCGTGGTGTAGTCGTACTTGATCATGATCCTCCTCGCTCGTATGCCCCGCCATTATAGGTAAGGACCGGGCCACGGCGCGTACGCCCCATGTGATGCCTACATACGGCGCCGCATGCTTGCCGCCACTCCACCATGAGGCAGTGAACTTTGACAAGACGGAGATGGCCTTGCGCGGGCGAACGCGGCGCGCATGCGAACGAACGAGACCAGCTGCGAACCCCCAGCCTCCCACCCAGGTCATTGCCGCTCACCGGCGAGACGAACGCCCGGCATACCAAACGACCCGCCGGCGGGAATCCCACCGACGGGTCGCATGCGCGTTGTCTCAGACGACCGCGGGTCGCCGGATACCGGTCACTACGACGTGGCCTCCGTGCCCTTGGTCAGACTCGCCTGGAAGTTCTGGGGGATGGTCCAGCCCTTGGGCGCCGCGGTGACGGTGCCGTCATCAAGCGGGAACTCCGTCCAGCCGTCGGGCACCGGCGTGTACACGCCGAAGGTATGGCAGGCCCCGCCCCGGGACAACCCCCGATCGTGCGCGGTGTGG
>OBWZ01000466.1_pt1 | contig 11938 bp, 9 predicted proteins | sample 1476561 | NCBI WGS metagenome assembly OBWZ01 (sample SAMEA2580138, study PRJEB22360) | human gut metagenome | biome: human gut; feature: human-associated habitat; material: faeces | place: Denmark | collected 2008/2010 | reverse complement strand
TAACCGGCGTTTTGACAATCAGCGTGTGACTGGCCCGATGCCGCGTGCTGGGCGTCCGACCGCTGCCAATGGTAATCCGCGTCCGGTAGCCGGAAATGGTGGCAAGTTTGTTAAACCGGAATCCGAGCGCCAGCAACCTAAGCGTCAACAGGCGGCTAAACCAGCTGCAGCGAGTAAACGTTCGGAATCTACTGAACAGCGCCCGCAAGCGACTCGTGCCCAACAACGTCCGCAAACCGAACAGAAACCAGCGCGGACTGAACAGCGCCAGCAGCGGCCACGAACCGAGCAGCCTGCTGCACAAACCAATCAACGCTTTACAAAACCGGCTGTGGCAAACACGACAGCTAAACCAGCCAGTGCCGGTAGCCAAGACAACCGTAATAGCCGGCGTGGCGGCGGGAACAACAATTTTGGCCGTGGCAACAGCTTTGGGAATCGTAACGGGTTTAACCGCAACAGCAATCGGCGCAACAAGAAGAACAAGCGTCGCCAGCAGAGCCAACGGAAAAAAGAGATGCCGCAGCGTAAAGAGCGGCCATTACCGGAAGTTCTGAACTATGAAGTAGGGATGAACGCTCAGGAGCTGGGTAAGATTCTGCATCGCGAACCAGCAGAGTTAATTAAGAAACTCTTCATGTTAGGCGTCATGGTTAACCAAAACCAGAGTCTGGATAAAGATACGATCGAGCTTCTGGCAACGGATTATGGCATTGATGCTAAAGAGAAGGTTCACGAAGATATTTCCGATCTGGACAAAGTGTTCGAGGAGGAAAACAAGAATCAGGACAACTTGCAGCCACGGCCGCCAGTTGTCACCATCATGGGTCACGTTGACCATGGTAAAACCACTTTACTGGACAAGTTGCGGCATACGCACGTGACTGAAGGTGAAGCCGGCGGAATTACACAGCATATCGGGGCGTATCAGGTTAAGTTGCGCGATCGTTTGATTACGTTCCTCGATACGCCTGGGCACGCCGCCTTTACCAACATGCGGGCGCGTGGTGCCGATATTACTGATATCGTTGTACTGGTAGTTGCTGCTGATGACGGCGTAATGCCACAGACCATTGAAGCGATTCACCATGCGCAGGCGGCCAAGGCTCCGATCATTGTTGCTGTCAACAAGATTGATAAGCCGGGTGCTAATCCGGAACACGTGATGGAACAGTTGACTGAATATGGTCTCATCCCTGAAGACTGGGGTGGCGACACTATTTTCGTTAAAATCTCGGCTAAGTTTGGCAAGAATATCGATGAATTATTGGAAATGATCTTGCTGGAAGCAGATGTGCTTGAATTGAAGGCCAACCCGGATCAACGTGCAGTCGGTACTGTTATTGAAGCACGTTTGGATAAGGGCAAAGGTCCGGTCGCAACGGTTCTGGTTCAACAAGGGACGCTGCATACGGGGGATCCGATTGTTGTCGGGAACACCTTTGGCCGGGTTCGGGCTATGACCAACGATCATGGCCGCCGCGTTAAGGATGCCTTACCATCCATGCCAGTTGAGATTACTGGGTTAAATGATGTGCCGCAATCTGCAGATAAGTTTGTCGTCTTTGCGGATGAACGGACAGCACGGGCAGCCGGTGAAGAGCGGGCAAAACGTGCTCAGGAAGAAGAACGTAAGAACACGACGCACGTTACGTTAGACAACCTCTTTGAAACGATGAAAGAAGGTCAGCTTAAAGAAGTTGACGTCATCATCAAGGCCGATGTTCAAGGCTCTGTCGAAGCACTGGCAGGCAGCCTTAAGAAGATCGAAGTCAAAGGGGTTCGCGTGAATATTATTCATCAGGCAGTAGGGGCGATTAACGAAAGTGATGTTACCCTAGCTGCAGCAAGTAACGCGATCATTATCGGCTTTAATGTTCGTCCGACTGCAATGGCTAAAGCGCAAGCAGAACAAGACGATGTCGACATTCGTTTGCACAGTGTCATCTATAAGGCAATCGAAGAAGTTGAAGCTGCGATGAAAGGTATGTTGGAACCGACTTATGAAGAGAAGGTCATTGGAACCGTCACCGTGCGTGAAACGATTCCGGTCTCAAAAGTCGGGACGGTTGTCGGCGGCTATGTCGATTCCGGTTATATTACCCGTGATGCAGGTGTTCGCCTGATTCGTGATGGCATTGTTAAGTATGAAGGCAAGCTTGGTTCATTACGCCGGTTTAAAGATGATGTCAAGCAGGTTCGTCAAGGGTTTGAACTTGGTTTAACCATTGAGAACTACAATGACATTAAAGTTGGTGACGAAATCGAAGCCTTCACGATGGAAGAAGTGCCAGTTAAGTAGTTTTAGTGCGTTTGCTGGTTTATCAGTGGGCTGGTTTACGCTCACAGGAGGTTAGTGCAGATGAAACATCGTATCGGTCGAGTTGAGACTCAGATCCAACGGGAAGTTGACGATATTTTGCTGAAAGATGTCAATGATCCGCGGGTTAAAGGCGTGACGATTACCGGAGTCAAACTGACCGGTGATCTGCAGCATGCCACCATTTTCTATAGCGTTCTCGATGATGCGCCTGATAAAGTCGAAGCAGCGCAAACTGGTTTGGATAAAGCCAGCGGGTTGATTCGGCGTGAGGTTGGGCAGCGTATTCGGTTGTTTAAAGTACCGGAAATTGAGTTTGCTCAGGACAAATCCGTCCAATATGGTGCGCGGATTGATCAGTTGATTAATGAAGTACGCCGTAAGAATCTCGAATAGTAGTGTTAAAGAATCCCCGTCTCAAGTGATGGGGGTTCTTTTTTTTGACGAATTTAATCCGAAAATTTACCGCATTCTTTTTAAGAGGCTACTTTTTGCTAGCTTCCTTTCTTCTCAACACCTTTAGCTTTCCCATTTAGAACGGTATAATGATAACCATTGAGAAAGGAAGGATTACGATCGCGTTTCTAGGTGACTTATACGGGCCATTTTTTTCCGCGCACAATTGGCAGTCAGCATTTTCGATTGGCGGGCTGATGACGATTTTCAGTTTAATTCTTCTGGAATGTATGTTGTCGGTTGATAATGCGGTGGTTCTAGCCGCGCAGACCGAGCAGCTTAAAGTAGAATCGGAACGTAAGAAAGCCTTAATGTACGGGATGGGTGGCGCGTACTTGTTTCGGTTCATCGCCATTGGACTCGGAACATACTTACTGCAGTTTTGGCCGATTAAAGCAGTCGGAGCTTTGTATCTTGTTTGGATGAGTGGCAGTTATTTTTATGCAGTGCGTCACCCTAAAAGCAATACGGCCACTCACAAGCACAAAACGCATGGTTTATGGGGAACCATTTTGCAAATTGAAAGTCTGGACATTGTGTTTTCAGTTGATTCGATTTTAGCTGCTTTAGCTGTATCGCCTAACCCAGTGATTGTCTTGATCGGAGGTTGCTTGGGTATTCTGGCGATGCGGATCGTTGCACAGGTGATTACCACTTTCATTGACCGAGTTCCGGAATTGGAAACGGCGGCTTATGTGTTGGTTGGGTTAATTGCCATCAAACTTGGATTGAGCCTTCCCATGATCCATGTTGAAACTCCTGACTGGCTGTTTTCGGTTCTGGTAGTGGTGATCTTTATCTGGGCGGGGTGGCGGCATGCCGTTCACACCAGGCATCATCACAGTATGTATACCAAACCAAAGTCGTGAAACTGATGGTTTGCGGCTAAGCGATCGTCACGCACGGGTGTCTCTTAATTTTAAAATTTGAAAGGAGCCGGGTCCATGAACGGCATTCTTCCGTTATATAAACCAGTCGGCATGACCAGCGCGGATGCTGTCTATCATGCACGCAAGATTCTGCATATCAAAAAAATCGGGCATTCCGGCACGCTTGATCCGAGTGTTGATGGGGTGTTGCCACTGGCGATTGGTGCGGCAACCAAAGCAGTCCCACAATTGATGGCCAGTGGAAAGGTCTATACCGGCGAAATTACACTCGGCTTTGCGACAACAACCGAAGATCTTGACGGCGATGTGGTAACGCGCACACCTTTAGCTAACCCGATTACGCAAGCAGAACTTGACCAAGCATTGAGGCAATGGACAGGCGAAATCACCCAGATACCGCCAATGTTTTCGGCAGTCAAAGTTAATGGCAAACGGTTGTACGAGTATGCCCGGAGAGGGGAAACCGTTGAGCGTCCAAAACGACAAGTGACGGTTAAGCAATTCAAACGAACCAGTGAGCCAATATTCGATCCAAAGCAGGGAACGCAGCGATTTAAATTTGAGGCTGCGGTTTCAAAAGGGACTTACATTCGCACTTTAGCCGTTGATGTTGGCCGTACGCTGGGAGTCGCTGCCGTGATGAGTCAGTTGACGCGGATTAAAAGTGGCGGCTTCACCCTCGCGCAGGCAGTGAGTCTTGCGGATCTGGAACAACACGCAAAAATCGGGACACTGTCTGCTGTTATTCAACCGATTGACATCGCATTTGCGGCGTTACCGCAAGTAGATTTGACGCCGGAGCAATACGAAGATGTGACGCATGGTCGATTTTTGACCCTTAAACTGCAAGCTTCGCGGATTCGGTTGCATTATGCCGGGGTTTTAAAGGCGATTTATCGCTTGGATCACGAACAGTATCGACCCGATATTATGTTTTTAACGAATGAAAAGAATGAGTGATATTTGAATGAAAGTCATTGATATTCAACCGCCACTGCAGGCATCAGCGGCACCACCGCAGCCCATTGTCCTAACATTGGGCTTCTTTGACGGGGTCCATCGTGGCCATCAAGCGGTGATTCAAGCGGGTAAACGAGTTGCCCTTGAAAAAAAACTGCCACTTGCTGTGATGACATTTGACATGCATCCGGCGATCGTGTACCGTGGCGTTGCCAAAACGGCGATTCGGTATTTATCGACACGCGAAGAAAAAATTGCCTTAATGCAGCAATTTGGCGTGGATCTATTGTATTTTGTCCACTTTACACCAGCATTTGCTGCTTTATCGCCGCAAGCATTTGTTGATGATTATTTGGTCGGGCTAAAAGCGGCTGCGGTTGTGGCCGGTTTTGACTATACGTATGGCAAACGCGCTGTGGCCAATATGGCATTATTGCCGGAATATGCGCGCGGTCGCTTTGAAGTTGTCAGTGTCCCTAAGCTGGCTGATGACGGCAAGAAGATCAGTTCCACCCGTATTCGAGATGCCTTAGACCGTGGTGACATTGACACCGCCAACGAGTTACTGGGCTATGTCTATCTGACAACTGGCAAGGTAGTTCATGGTGAGGCGCGTGGCCGCTTGCTTGGTTTCCCGACGATTAATTTAACCACATTGGGCCAACAGCGGCTTCCAGGTATTGGCATCTATGCTGTGACCGTCAAAGTTGATGATACTTGGTACTTAGGAATGGCTTCAATTGGCCGCAATGTCACATTTGGAGATGATCGGGCGGTAACGCTTGAAATTAACCTGCTTGATTTTAACCAGATGATCTATGGTAAAACGGTTCAAGTCCGTTGGTACCACTACTTACGCGGTGAGGTCAAGTTTGCCGGTGCCGATGCTTTGATTGCGCAGTTAAAGACAGATGAACAAACCGTTCGCCAATATTTTCGGGTGAGGAAGGATTAACATGGCAGGCGCATATATCCACATACCGTTTTGCGAGCATATTTGTTACTATTGCGACTTTAATAAGGTGTTTATTGAAGGTCAGCCGGTCGATGATTATGTCGCCATGTTGCTCAAAGAAATGCGCATGGTGATGGCAGAGCATCCAGAAGAAAAAATTGAAACGGTTTATGTTGGCGGTGGCACCCCAACAACGCTGACACCGCAACAGCTTGCCGTTTTGTGCCAAGGTATTCGCGATATTCTTCATTTTGATCACGGTGAATTTACCTTTGAAGCCAATCCCAATGACTTACTGACCACCGACAAGTTACAGGTCTTACACGACTTTAGGGTTAACCGGTTGTCGATTGGCGTGCAATCGTTTAATGATGACGTCTTGAAGCGCATTGGTCGGATTCATCGAGCAAAAGATGTTTATACAGCGATCGGCAATGCTAGAAAAGTCGGGTTTGACAACTTGTCGATTGATTTGATTTTTCGCCTGCCAGATCAAAGCCGCGATGACTTTTTGAACAGCCTTCAAAAAGCTTTGGCATTGGACTTGCCACATTACTCGACCTATTCATTGATCCTGGAGCGCAAGACGATTTTTTATAATCTCATGCGTCAAGGAAAGCTGCGGTTGCCGACGCAAGACGTTGAAGCTGATATGTACCAAGATGCCATCGACTTAATGGAAGCTCACGGACGGCATCAATATGAAATTAGTAATTTTGCCAAAACAGGGTATCAATGTCGGCACAATCTACTTTATTGGCAAAATGATAAATATTTTGGCTTCGGGGCAGGCGCATTTGGCTATCTCGGTCGTGACCGGTATCATAATTATGGGCCGATCAAACAGTATCTGGCACCGTTGCATGCCGACCATTTACCGGTTCTGGCCCATCATTTAGTACCGGTTTCTGAGCAAATTGAGGAAGAAATGTTTCTTGGCTTACGCACCATGGCAGGCGTCAATGAAGATCGTTTTTATCGCCGCTATCATATGACGGTCGATGCGGTTTACGGCGAGACGGTTCCGGAGCTGGAAAGCCAAGGGTTAATCGAGCGCCAAAATGGCTATATCCGACTGACGAATCGCGGCAAATTTTTGGGAAATGAGGTTTTCCAACAATTCCTACTTGATGAGCCACTGGTCTAATGATGAATCATTGCTTCGGATATGACAAAAAATCTAACCACAGTTGGCTGTTTGATGGAACATTTTAGCAATCCTACCTTGACTTTGCTAACGGCGCTTGGTATATTATTCAGTGTATTAGCACTCGTGTAAAACGAGTGCTAAAGGTGAGGTGAGAAAATGTTGACGAAACGGCAATTGCTCGTCTTAAAAGAAATCATCCGCCTGTTTACTGAAAGTGGGCAGCCGGTCGGTTCCAAGACGTTAATGCAGGAACTGCCGGTTCATGTCAGTTCCGCCACGATCCGCAATGATATGGCATCGCTGGAAGACGCCGGTTTGATCACCAAGACCCATAGCAGTTCCGGTCGAGTACCCTCGACTCAAGGCTATCGCTACTATCTTGATCATCTGGTCGAGCCAGTGCGTGTTTCCCACCGTGAACTAGCCACGATCAAGCAAGCATTCGGTCAACGCTACAATAAGATGGATGAAATTGTGGCGCAAAGTGCGCAGATTTTATCCAATCTGACCAGTTACACGGCGATCAGCTTAGGGCCAGAAGTGAATAACATTAAATTGACCGGATTTCGCCTTGTACCGTTGGGCAATCACCAGGTTATGGCGATTTTAGTGACGAACAACGGCAATGTTGAAAATCAGGTTTTCACCGTTCCTGAAAGCATCTCATCTGACGAGCTGGAAAAGGCGATTCGCATTGTCAATGATCAGCTGGTCGGTTTGCCGCTTATTCAAGTTGCTCAGCGGCTAAAGACTGATGTTCCGTCGATGCTGATGCAGTATCTGACCAGTCCTGAAGGCTTCCTGGATATCTTCGGTAATGTCTTAAAGTCCGCCGCTTCAGAGCGTTTCTATGTGGGTGGCCGCTTAAATTTAATGGACTATCTCGGCGACTCGGATATTCACGAGTTGAAAAAGATTATGTCCTTGATTGATGCTGATCATGGTGATCTTACTGAACTGCTTGGCGGACCGGTTCGCCAAACGCCGGTTACGGTTCGTCTAGGCCCGGAGTTAAAGCCAATTGATCTGGCCAATCTCAGCTTGATTACCGCCAGTTATGATGTCGGTGACCACGGCACGGGAATGATTGCCTTATTAGGGCCAACCCAGATGCCGTATTCCAAGATGATCGGACTGTTGGATGTTTTCCGAGAGGAGCTGGCTAAACGGTTGACGGACTATTACGCCAACTTTGATCAATGATAGATGATAACAAGCATCTGTTAACGTGAACCAATTGCGCGAATAGATGTGGTTAAAAGGGAGGATACCATGGCAGAACAAAAAGCAAAGCAGACTGCTGCAGATACCGCCAAAGACGCCAAGCACGCTGCTGACACGCCAGAGACTTCGCTAAAAGAAGAAATTCTGCAGGAAAGCATTGCTGATCTTAATGAGCAATTGAAAACCAGCAAGCATGATGGTGAACAACTAAAGCAAGAGCGTGATGCATTCGAAGACAAGTATTTGCGCGCGGCTGCAGAGATTCAAAACATGAATGCGCGGTTTGAAAAAGAGCAGCAAAAAATGTTGAAGTACGACGGCCAGAAGTTAGCCAAGGCGATTTTGCCGGTAGTTGACAATCTAGAGCGTGCGCTTGCAACCGAAGCCAAAGATGACAGTGCGGCCTCACTCAAAAAAGGTGTGCAGATGGTTTACGATCATCTGGAACGCGCCTTGAAGGAAAATGGCATCACTGCGATTGATGGTGCTGGCGACAAATTCGATCCGAATACCCAACAGGCAGTACAAACCGTGGCGGCGGACGACAAACATCCCGCTGACACGGTCGCGCAGGTGCTACAAAAAGGGTATTATCTCAAGGATCGGGTTCTGCGCCCTGCTATGGTCGTTGTCGCTAAATAATTAATCTGAAATAAAGAAGGTATAAAAATATGAGTAAAGTTATTGGTATTGACTTAGGAACCACCAACTCTGCAGTTGCGGTTTTGGAAGGCAATCAGCCAAAAATCATCGCCAACCCGGAAGGCAATCGCACCACGCCATCTGTTGTCGCATTTAAAGATGGTGAAATCCAAGTTGGTGAAGTGGCAAAACGCCAGGCGATCACTAATCCGGATACCATCGTGTCAATTAAGCGTCACATGGGCGAAGCTAACTATAAAGTTAAGGTTGGCGATAAAGAATACACCCCGCAAGAAATTTCAGCGATGATTCTACAGTACATCAAGAAATTTTCTGAAGACTATCTGGGCGAACCGGTTAAAGATGCGGTTATCACAGTTCCGGCTTACTTTAACGACAGTCAGCGTCAGGCAACCAAGGATGCCGGTAAGATCGCTGGTTTGAATGTTCAACGGATTATCAACGAACCAACCGCGTCAGCCTTGGCTTATGGTCTGGATAAAGGCGACAAAGACGAAAAGATTTTGGTTTACGACCTTGGCGGCGGGACATTTGATGTTTCCATCCTGCAGTTAGGTGATGGTGTCTTCGAAGTGCTGTCAACCAATGGCGATACTCATTTAGGCGGGGATGATTTTGATAACAAGATCATCGACTGGCTTGTTTCCGAATTCAAAAAGGATAACAACATTGACCTGTCTAAAGACAAAATGGCAATGCAACGCCTGAAGGATGCAGCCGAAAAAGCTAAGAAGGATCTTTCCGGTGTGACCCAGACGCAAATCAGCTTGCCATTTATTTCTGCCGGCCCCAACGGCCCATTGCACTTGGAACGCACTTTAACCCGTGCACAATTTGACGAAATGACCGCCGACTTGGTTGCTAAGACCAAGGTGCCAGTTGAAAATGCGCTGAAAGATGCTAAATTGACGAATGCAGATATTGACAAAGTAATCTTAAATGGTGGTTCAACACGGATCCCTGCTGTTCAACAAGCAGTTAAGGAATGGACTGGCAAAGATCCGGACCACAGCATCAACCCAGACGAAGCGGTTGCGCTAGGTGCTGCCGTTCAGGGTGGTGTCATTTCCGGTGACGTGAAGGATGTTGTTTTGCTGGATGTTACGCCGCTGTCATTAGGGATTGAAACCATGGGCGGTGTCTTCACCAAGCTGATCGACCGCAACACCACCATTCCAACCTCTAAGAGTCAGGTATTCTCAACTGCTGCGGACAATCAACCAGCTGTCGATATTCACGTACTTCAAGGTGAACGTCCAATGGCGGCAGATGACAAGACGCTTGGTCGCTTTGAACTAACCGACATTCCGCCAGCACCACGTGGCGTTCCGCAAATCGAAGTCAAGTTTGACATTGATAAGAACGGGATCGTTCAGGTATCGGCAAAGGACCTTGGTACTGGCAAGTCACAAAACATCACGATCAAGAGTTCCAGCGGCTTGTCTGACGAAGAAATCGAGCGCATGAAGAAGGAAGCTGAAGAAAATGCTGAAGCCGACGAGAAGCGCAAAGAAGAAGTCGATTTGAAGAACGATGTCGACCAATTACTCTTCCAGACAGATAAGACCCTGAAAGATGTTGACGGCAAGGTTCCGGAAGAGGATGTCAAGAAAGTCAAGGATGCGCAAGAAGCACTGAAGAAAGCGCAACAGGAAAACAATCTTGATGACATGAAGCAAAAGCGGGACGACTTGAACAAGCTGGTTCAGGATATGACCGTTAAGTTGTATGAAAATGCCCAAAAGAATCAACAAGCCCAGGGTGGCGCAACGAGTGGCGCAGCCCAAGGTACGGCTGATGACAAGAAGTCGGATGATGACACCATTAATGGTGACTACAAGGATGTTTCCGACGACGATAAGAAATAAGGCATCAGTTCATTAGCAAAAAGCCGAAGCCGCGGCGCGGTTTTGGCTTTTTGTTTGAATTATGCTATGCTAAGTTGGCATTTTCAGTCACGATCTGAATCGAGGAGGAACTATGGCGGATCAGAAAGATTATTATGAGACGCTCGGTGTGAGCCGGGATGCCGATGATGATACAATTCGTAAAGCGTTTCGCAAGCTTTCAAAAAAATATCATCCCGATCTTAATCATGCACCCGGTGCCGAGCAAAAGTTTAAGGAAGTCAACGAAGCCTATCAGGTCCTGTCTGATCCCCAAAAGCGTGCCGCATATGACCAATATGGGTCTGCTGATGGTCCGCAGGGATTCGGCAATGGTGGTCAAGCCGGCGGGTTTAGTGACTTCGGTGGCGGTCAAGGCGGTTTCGGCGGCTTTGACGACATTTTCAGTCAATTCTTTGGCGGTGCTGGCGGTGGTGCACAGGCGAATCCTTCTGCACCGCGGCAAGGAGCTGATCTACAATATCGGATGGATTTGACTTTTGAAGAAGCGATTTTTGGAAAAGATACCAAGATTTCCTATGATCGTGAAGCTGTTTGTCATACTTGTCATGGTAGTGGTGCCAAACCGGGAACCAGTCCGGTAACCTGCCACAAGTGTCATGGTAGCGGTTATATTCAGGTACAACGCAATACGGCATTTGGCGCAATGATGACCCGCCAAGTTTGTGATGTCTGCGGTGGAACCGGTAAAGAAATTAAAGAAAAGTGCCCAACCTGCCATGGTACTGGTCACGAACAGGAACGGCATACGATTGATGTCAAAGTTCCGGCTGGTGTTGAAGACGGTCAGCAAATGCGCTTGCAACAGGCTGGCGAAGCAGGAACCAATGGCGGACCATATGGGGACTTATACATCGTTTTCCGGGTCGCGCCAAGCAAGAAGTATCAACGTGATGGCGCCGAGATCTACCTGACGATTCCGTTAAGTTTTGCTCAGGCAGCTTTGGGTGATGAAATCAAAGTTGACACGGTTCACGGACCGGTTGAGTTAAAAATTCCAGCCGGCACGCAAAGTCAAACCAAATTCAGACTCCGCGGTAAAGGTGCTCCACGGCTGCGCGGTAACGGTACCGGTGATGAAATTGTGACCGTTGAGATTCAAACACCTAAGCACTTAAACGAAAAGCAAAAAGCTGCTTTGATGCAATTTGCAGCAGCTAGTGGTGAAGATGTCACACCACACAATGGAACGCTGTTTGACCGCGTTAAAGAAGCGTTTAAAGGCGGTAAGTAGGTTACACGCCTAGTCACTACCAATTGCAAAAACTTGATCCAAATATCGAAAAATCGGTCTTAGAAGTTAAGGCCGATTTTTTTAATGTGGTGAGCACTTTTGACGTATCAGCGTCTAGGTGAACCTTATAATGATGCCAACTTAAGCAGCCAGGCTTGCAAGTGTATGAGGCCTTAACC
>OBWZ01000451.1_pt1 | contig 12215 bp, 12 predicted proteins | sample 1476561 | NCBI WGS metagenome assembly OBWZ01 (sample SAMEA2580138, study PRJEB22360) | human gut metagenome | biome: human gut; feature: human-associated habitat; material: faeces | place: Denmark | collected 2008/2010 | reverse complement strand
CTCCTTGCGGACCGCCGTCGCGCCGCTCATCGCTGCCGGCCGGATGCGGGTGCTAGCTGCTTCAGTCATCAGGTGCTCGATTCAACGGGGTCGTACCGTGCGTGGAGCCCAGGATTGGCGTTCAGCCGGCTCCCGCGTATTCGCGTCTGATGATACCGGGTCCCGCCGCCGCATGCGCCGCTCGTCATGCGCCCATGGGACCTCGCACGCGGGTTACGAGTGCGCCTCCAACTTGGTGTGGCACTTGGGGCAGGTGACGATCAGCTTCCCCTTGCCCTTCGGGACGGCCAGGGTGGTTCCGCAGGTGGGGCACTTCATGAATGCTTTGGTCTTGCGGTCACGCCACATGGTGCGGGCGGTGCGGGCTTGGCGCTTGAGGTCGGACGCGACCCCGGCAGACGCGGCCGGCGCTGCCTGTTGCCCCGCCATGAGCGGCCCAACCAGCGGGATTCGTGACACGAGTGCCTGGTAGCCCTCGTTCTCACGGATCCGCGCGGCGCGGTTCTTCGAGAAGGCGCGGGCGAGCGCGATCACGGCGAGGGCGAGCCCTGCCCAGAGCAGGGCGCTGAGGCCCGTCAGGTTACCGATGAGGGCGAGGGCCATGCCCGCGATGCCCATGGTGGTGGTCAGCTCGTCCGCCCCATAGCGGTCCTTCATGAATTCGTCCATCGACGCCTCCTGTCTCATCTTCAATGCCCTCCGTTATACCCGACCCCGCCAGCGTCGCTGGCCCGCATGGCGAGATCAGGGCTTCTCCATCGGCTGATCGCAGATTCCCGGTCGAGAGGCCGACGGCGGCCGCGGCAAGAGACTGTTGCGCAACTGCCCTTCGCCGATTGTGCGCGACGCTGGCGGAAACCATATGGTTGTGCACGGGCGAAAGGACCATAATGATTATTGACATACCGCGTGTCTCTAGAGGGATTGGAGGCAGTGTGTCAGCGTTCCTTTCGTCGCCGGGTCGCCCTATCACCGTTGAGCACTGGATGAAGGTGATCGGGAAACGCAATCTCCAGGGGTTCCAAGACTGCTTCGCGGCTGAGACCGGCATCGTGCTTCAGCTGGTCGGTCGCGCGGGCGACCCCCTGCTCACCCCGTCTCGGCACAAGTGGTTCTGCGAGTTCTCAAAGACGCACTTCGGCCACACCTGCTCCGCCGAATCCCCTCAGGTGATCAAGGGGCTCATCCAGCGGTACGACCTCCGCAGGGACTACGATCCGACCTTTGTCTCATGCGACTTCGGCCTGAGCGCCTTTTTCGTGCCAGTCTACTATGACGACCGTCTGATCGCCTTCTGGTCGGGAGGCGGGGTCGTCCTCGAGGACCAGCACCGCGCTGAGCTCCTCATGCGCAAGTTCGATGTGGTTCAGATGACCGAAGAGGAGCTGAAACGGTCGATCCGCCGGTTGGTGGTGACCACGCGACTGCTCAACGCCCACCCGGATGGATCTGTGGTGGAACCGGAGATCTCGAGGGGAGATGTCCTGTTCGAAGGGAAGCTGACCCGTCGCGAGGGTGAGGTCGCCGACCTCGTGTGCCGCGGCATGTCGAACCGCGAAGTCGCCCAAAAGCTCTACATCTCCGAGAAGACGGTCAAGTCGCACATGAGCAAGGTGCTCTCGAAGCTGGCCGTCCGGGATCGCTCCCAGCTCGTGTTCGAGTTCGGTAACCGCCATACATCGGCCGCCACGCGATGAGAAGGCTCAAGGTCCTGTTCGCATCGTCGCGCTCCGATTCGATCGATGAATTCGTCCAAAACCTCACGACGCTCGGGTACGACGTCGTTCCCTGCATGCGCGGTGTGACGGCGATCCAGATGACGCGTGAGCATCATTTCGATATCGCGATCATCTCCATCGAGCTGATCGGCTTGAACGGCTTCGAGATCTGCCGGCAGCTGCGCGAGCACTTCGATGACAGCAAGCTTCCCATCGTGTTGCACGCTCCCGCAGACTCAGAGGAGTGGCGCTCCATCGCATTCGAGGCCGGCGCGAACTCCTTCGCCTTCGATCCGATTAACTTCGACCGACTGGACAGCGTCATCGGGAGCCTGGCCAAATTCAAGACAACGTACGAGGGTTTGATCCCCGTCTCACAAGCGCTCCAGCTCATGATCGCCGTGTACGTCGACCTCGCCCAGATGCAAGAGGAGCACGGCACCGAGCTGCATATCGACATCAGGCGCTACCTTCGTTATGCGAAGGCCCTGGCCCTCTACCACCTTGAGTTGACGCCGGAGCTGCAGGGCGAGTTCGTCGCGTTGAACGGCCTGCTGCTGAACATCGGGTCCCATCTGGGGAGCCTGCGGGCCACCTTCGACTACTTCGTGCAGGTCTCGGATGGGACGGATATCAGCCACATAGCTTATGAGCTCAAAGCGCGAGCCCAAGCGCAGCGCCCCCTCACTTCCGAGGAGGCGGTTCAGCCAAAGCTGATCGAGGCGGCCACGTTGCTGTGTCAGCTTGCCATGGAGAGCGCGCGCTCAGAGCGGTCCATATCCCAAGCGCTGATGGTTCTCGACCGCTCGGCGCGCGGGTACGACCGATCGGTTCTGCAGGCGCTCGAGTTGATCATCAGAAGCGACGAGCTGCTCGACCAGATCTTCGCGGAAGGCGAGGACGGGCCCCTGTAAACCCCGCCTGCCGCGAAGACGCGGGGCGGATCCGCTTAGAACGGCGTGTCGTTCCCCACGTAGCAGGACACGCCGTGGGATTCGAGGGCGCGCTTGAGCTTGAGGAGCTTCTCGCGGTCGGTTGGCTTGGAGTCGGCGTAGGCGTATTCCATCCCGAGCTGCTCCCATTTCGACACGCCCAGGCGGTGGAAGGGGAGCATGTTGAACTCGGTCAGCCCCAGCTCGTTCATGAACTCTCCGACTGCATGGAAGTTCTCCTCGGTGTCGTTGAAGCCCTCGATGACGGGCGCGCGAAGCACCAGTCGACCGGGCCAGTTGCTCGACGCCAGGGCGCGTATGTTGGCGAGCACTCGCTCATTCGAGGCGCCCGTGAACTCACGGTGCTTCTCGGGGTCCATGTGCTTGAGGTCGTTGAAGGCGAATGAGATGTACTCCATGACCTTGAGGTACGTCTCGGTCTCGGCGGCCCCCTCGGTCTCGATGGCGGTGTGGATGTACGCCTCCCGGCACCGCTTGAGCACGGCGATGAGGAACTCGCTCTGCATCATGGGGTCGCCACCCGAGAAGGTGACCCCGCCGTTGCCGCTCCAGTAGTGACGGTCGCGGGAGAGTATCCCCATGAGCTCGTCGACGGTGTACTCCTTCGAGATGTGCTCGAGTGCCCCGACGAGGCAGGAGTCGACGCATTCGAAGGTCGTGCAGCGTTGGCAGATCGTCTGGTCGAACCGAATCGGGTGCGCAGGGTCGGTGTCCGCGGTGTCGTTCACCGCCCCGTACGGGCATGCGTCGGCGCAGCGCGTGCAGGGCCGCTCTCGGCTGTTGATGCACTGAGTCGCGCGGTAGAGCTTCCCCTGACGGTTTTGGAAGCTCTCCGGGTTGCAGCACCAGGCGCACCGGAACGGGCAGCCAGCGAGGAAGACGGTCGACCGGCAGCCCGGGCCATCGTGGACGCTGTATGCCTGGATATCGAAGATCCTCCCCTTGAGTCTCTTCTCCCCTGCAGAAAAAGGTGCGGACAGGTTCATCATCGCAGTCTCCCCATTCCTTCGCGCGGATCCCGTCACCCCCACCGCCGCCGCGGTTCAGCTGCTTGCGTGCTGCTGGACGGCGATCCGCTGCACATCTCGCTGCATTTACTTTCGTGCTTCATCACGGGAAGGTCACGGGTCTGAGGTCCTAGGACCGGTCTGAGGTTTTCGGAAAAACTCATACCCTGTGCCGTTGGTTTGAGATTTCATACCAAGGTATTAGAAATCGGTGGATGAAATCAGACCCGATATACGCAATACGAGTGATGTCTACACCCTCCCTGAAGGCGAAAGTGGAGTTCGTAGGAAGCGGGCGGGTGTCGCCTGCCTGCGGGCATCTGATCTAGGGAGGTTCAAATGCCAGCCGTGAAACCGATGAAATTGACCGAGGTCTTGGAGCAACGCGGTGCGTCGTTGAGCTACCAGGCGGGTGGAGAGGCGCCGGCGGAGGTCGTCGACCGCGAGATCAAGCGCGAGCCGACCCCTCGCGCGAAGGCGCTGCGCGATGTCTACTTCGACACGTTCTCCTCGCTCGACTGCCAGCTCTCCTACTGGTACGACCGCGCCGTGAACGAGCATGCGGGCGACATCCCCGTCATGCAGCGCGCGCACGGCATGAAGAGCGTGCTGCGGCACCTCGACACGCCGATCTGGCCGGGCGAGCTCCTCGTGGGCGCCAAGGCGGGGTATTACCGTGGAAGCGCTCCGCTGCCGTGGCTGACGGAGAGCTTCTTCATGGACAAGGACTCCGATCTCTACAAGGAGGCCCAGAAGACGGGCGGAGACGCGGCAGCTGAGGTCTCGCACTTCGGCGCCGGTGGCGGCAACGTCACGAAGAGCTTCGGCAACGTCGTGTCCGTGGGCGGAAAGTACGGTATCCGCAAGGAGCGCGTCGGCGCCCTGCACCATCTGGCGTACTCGTGGGCCGGCAAGTCCGTCGAGGACGTGAGCCGCGTCTACGAGAAGATGGTCCCCGAGTACTCGACCAAGGAAAAGGTCATGAAGGCAGTTATCTGCCAGTTTGACTCCGGGTACACGATCCCCCAGGGCCGCGAGGTCATGAACTACTACCTGCCGCTCGAGCACGGTTTCGACAAGCTCATCGAGATGTGCGCCGAGCGCGCCGGTGAGGTTGCGGGCGACCCCCGTGGCGACGGCATCGCCGGCATGGACTCCCTGTACTACTACATGTCCTCGAAGCTCCTCGTCGAGGGCCTGAGCGCCTGGTTCGACAACTACGGCAAGGAGGCCGACCGCCTCGCCGCGACCACCGAGGATCCCGAGCGCAAGGCCGAGTTTCTGAGCATCAGCGAGCGCATGCACCGTCTCGCCCATGAGAAGCCGAAGACCTTCAAGGACGCGCTGCAGATGATCTACCTGCTGCACCTCGCCGAGCTCAACGAGGACGCCATGAGCGGTCTGTCCCCCGGACGCGTCGGCCAGGTCCTCTACCCGTACTTCGAGCAGGACATGGAAGCCGGCCGCACGACCGAGGAAGAGGTCGAGGAGTGGCTGGAGCTCTACCGCGTGAAGATGACCTGCATCGACGCGTTCGCGTGCACGGGCGTCGTCGGCGGCGTCCTGTCCGGCAACACCTTCAACAACCTCTGCCTCGGCGGCCAGAACCGCGAGGGGCGCTCGGCGGCCAACCGTCTTGAGATGCTCATCCTCGAGGCCGGCATCAAGTGCCAGACGACCCAGCCGACCCTCTCGGTCCTCTATGATGACTCCCTGCCTGAGGAGTTCCTCATGAAAGCCATGGAGTGCGAGAAGACGGGCACCGGCTACCCGGCGTTCATGAACAACCGCGTCGCCCAGGAGTTCCTCCTGCGCCAGTACTCGCACGAGGGCCTCGACATCACCGACGCGCGCGCCTGGTCCGTCGGCGGCTGCCTGGAGACCTCGCCCGGCATCTGGCAGGAGCTGCACCTGAACGATCGCTCCTACTGGATCCCCGGCGGCGCCGCGCAGCCTACCTCCGTGGGCGTCCACTTCCTCAACAACCCCAAGATCCTCGAGCTCGTGCTCAACAACGGTTTCGATCACCGCACGGGCCTGCAGATCGTCGAGCCGCACAACCTGCCACTGGACAGCTACGAGATGATCTGGGAGCAGTACAAGAAGTACTACGAGGAGATCGTCGCCGTGCTCGTCAAGGCGAACAACATCCAGCACGACGTCTGGCGCAAGTTCACGCCCTCGGTCGTCAACTCCCTGCTCAAGCCCGATTGCTTCGATCGCGGCAAGAACATCGCGAACAAGGGCTACCGCTTCAACGCGACGTTCAACATCGAATGCTGCGGCACCTGCAACCTCGTGAACTCGCTCGTCGCCCTGAAGAAGCTTGTCTTCGAGGACAAGAAGTACACCCTCGACGAGATGCGCGACGCCATGCTCAACAACTTCGGCTACAAGACGTCGAAGGAGGTCGGCTCCGAGTCCCTGATCGACCAGGAGAAGCGGGACGACGATGACGGACGCTACGACGTCATCCACTCCGACTGCCTGCGCGCCCCGAAGTACGGCAACGACGATTCGTACGCGGATCAGATCCTCTACACCTATGAGGACTGGTTCTGCCACATCGGCGACGCCTTCCAGTCGCTCTACGCCGAGCCGTTCTACGTCTGCCAGATGTCCGTCTCCACCCACGGCCCCATGGGCGCCGTGACCGGTGCGACCGCAGACGGCCGCCTCTCCGGAACCACGTTCGCCGACGCCTCCATGTCCGCGTACCCCGGCACCGATAAGAACGGCCAGTACGCCCTGTTCGAGTCCGCGACCGGCTGGGATCACGCGATGAGCCAGAACAGCCAGATGAACCTCAAGATCCACCCGACCGCGGTCCACGGCATCGAGGGTTCGAAGAAGCTGCTCGACCTCACGCGCTCCTACATGCGCAAGGGCGGGTTCCACATCCAGTACAACATCGTCGACTCCCGTGTCCTCAAGGACGCCCAGAAGAAGCCCGAGAACTACCGTACCCTCCTGGTCCGCGTCGCAGGCTTCACCCAGTACTGGTGCGAGATCGGCAAGCCGATCCAGGACGAGGTCATCGCCCGTACCGAGTACGAGTCCGTGTAAGCCCATTCGATTGAACTCTCACCAAGGAGCGTGAACATCATGTGCACCAACTGCAACCACTCTGATTGCGCGAACTTCATTCCCATCGATGTGGCAAAGGGGGTCTGCCACGCGAACGGCGACATCGTCGTGCAGACCGATTCCCCGACCTGCGAGCGGTTTGCGCCGGGTATGAAGTGCAAGTTCTGCAGCCACTTGAGCGAGCCGGATGAGAAGGGCATGGCCATCTGCAGCGGCTTCGCGGTCGAATCCTGGGCGTTTGCCGAGCTCGGCGCCAAGAACTGCGAGAACTTCGCGGCTCACGCGTAAGGGGAACGGTTTCCCATAGGTCGGATCTTCCGTTCTGACTCCCGCGGCCCCAGTTTGTGCAAGGCATGCTGGGGCCGCCCTCGTATAAGGATATTCTCATGAAGAATGCGAAACAGATCTCACGCATGGTGGTCCTGGCGTCGTTCCTCGCCTGCTTCTGCCTCTTCGGATTCCGCTCAACCTTTTCGGTCCTCCAGGGGTCCATGAGCAAGGACTTGACCAGCACGACAGGTGTTGAGTGGACGGGCGCGATGCTCTCCACCGGCTATTCGCTGATGATGATGGTCTACGCCGTCACCTCGTTCTTTGCCGGCAGGATCGTCGACAAGTTCGGCAGCAGGCCCGTGTACCTCATCGCCTCCATCTTCTGCTTCTGCGGGATGTTCATCACATCGTTTGTGAGCGATTTCATCCCGTACTGCCTGTGCTACGGGTTCTTCGCGGGCGTGGGCACCGGCATGCTCTGGGTCTCCTCGACCACATCGGTGCGTAAGTGGTTCATCGGAGACAAGTACTCAACCGCGTGGGGCATCGCGTTTGCCGGCGCCCCCATCGCGCAGGTGATCCTGTCCTACTTCCTGGCGCCCATGCTCAAGAGCGACCCGTCGCTTTGGAGGGCGTCCATGAAGATCTTCGCCTTCCTGTTCCTCGCGCTCCTCTTGGTCGCCGCCTTCGTCGCACGCAAGAATCCGTCCGACTACGGCTTCGAGCCGTTTGGTTCGCTGCCGGCGAAGAAGGGTGCCGCCGCCCCCGTCCACGATTTCGAACTCGGTGAGGCGTTCAGGACGTATCCCATCTGGGCCGCGATCCTCGCGTTCCTCGGCTCGATGCTGGGAGAGTTCCTGATCTGGTCGCAGATCGTCAAGTTCTTCGAGACGAACATCGAGCTCGACATCACGACCGCGACGAACCTCTACGTCATCATCGGCGTCTGCGGCATCTTCACGATGCCCCTGCTGGGCAAGGTATGCGACGGCTTCGTCAAGAAGATCGGCAACGAGGCGAAGGGCCGGAAGTACTCCCTGATCTTCGCGCCCATCTGCGGAATCATCGGCTGCGTGCTGCTGCTCGCGATGACGAAGGAGAGCATCTGGCTCGGCGTGATCGCCTGCATCATCTTTTCGTTCTACTGGGCGATCGAGCCCGGTGGCGTCGCCGGGTACGCGGGCTCCATCTACGGGTCGAAGTGCTTCGGCAAGATCTGGGGCCTCGCCACGCTCATCGTCATGTTCATCGGGCCGGCGACGGGATCCTTCGTTGGAGGCCTTCTGCCGAGCATCACCGATGGGACCTACACGGCGTCCGTGATCTTCGCGCTTTGCGGATTCGTGTTCTCACTGGTGTTCGCGTTGACGATGCCCACGGAGCTTGCTGCGAAGGGCGGAAAATAGGAGAAGTCAGGCAGGGATGGGGCGTCAAACGGCACCCCATCCCGGTTGTTCGATGAGACGCGCCTCTCCTCGACGGTGAGTGCGGAGCTCGGTGGATATGCGGAGGTATGGACATGAACGCGAACTGCGAGCCATGCGGCTCATGCTCAATCAGCGGCAAGAAGGCCATGGTCGACAAACTGCAGGACGATCTGAACTCCCATCTCGCGGCCGGAGATTACCGGAGCGCCTACCCCGTGTCGATCCGCATCCTCGATGAGGCCCGCGACTTGTACGGTGCGGGAAGCGCAGACTACGCGGTGCTTCTGAACGATGCGGCCTCGATCGAGCGGGCCATCGGCCTCTACGAGGACGCCGAGCGGCACTTCTCCGCGGCGGGGAGGGCTCTTCGCGAGACGCTGGGGGAGCGCGATCCCGAGTACGCGACCACCTTGAACAACCTGGCCGGCCTCCACCGCCTGATGGGCAAGCATGAGGAAGCTGAGGCGGAGTTCAAGCGGGCGCTTGAGATCTATCGGTCGGCCTTGGGGGAGGGCGACTGGCACACGATCAGCTGCTACAACAACATCGGCCTGCTGTGGCAGGATATGGGCAGGTGCGAGGAGGCGCGCGGCTGCCATGTGAGCGCACTCGAGCTCCTGCAGGCGTCCGATGCCCCGGAGGCGCAGGCGTCCATTGCGACAACGCTGATGAACGGCGCCGTCTGCTCAACGAAACTGGGGGATCTCGATGAGGCGGTGGCCCTCTACGACTACGCCATGGAGCTCATCATCCAGGTGCACGGCAAGGAGGGGGCGGCGTACGCCGGCGCCCTCAACAACGTGGCGGCGCATCATGTGGAGATCGGCGAGTTCGAGCGCGCGTGTGAGCTGCTGACCGAGTCGCGCGCGCTGACGGAGCGATTGTTCGGCACGGACTCGACTACCTATGAGCTGGTGTGCGAGAACTTGGCGTACGCACAGGCCAGGAGCCAAGCTGTTGATCGGACATGAAAGGGCTGGAGCTCACCGGGAGGTACGCGCACGAGGTCGCCATCCCCTCGATTGAGCGTGAACTGGGCCGCGCGGCGCTTGAGCTGGTAGCAGTCGGTTCTGTGGGGGATGGATCCGATCGCTTCGGCTTCGACGACCGCGTGTCCCGCGACCATGACTGGGGTGTCGCCCTCTGCATCTGGGTGCCGGATGACGCGCCCGATCTCGCCCGCCAGGTCGAGGATGTGCTCGCATCTGCCCCATCCCGCTTTCTCGATTGCCCCGTGCTCGGCATCCATCAGCCCTGCCCTGAGGGCAGATGCGGCGCGATGCGGGTCGGGGACCATTACCGGCGCTTCACCGGGTTGCAAGCGGGCCCTGAGACCGAGGTGGAGTGGGACCAGATCCCCGAGTTCGCGCTCGCTGCGGCGACGAACGGGGAGGTGTTCCACGATGGCCCCGGGGTCTTCAGCGGGATACGGGCACGCCTGCTCGAGGGGTACCCGCGCGACATCCTCCTCAAGCGCCTGGCGGAGCGCTGCCTGGATTTCGCGCAGGCGGGGCAGTCGAACCTGATCCGCGCTGTCTTGCGTCGGGACCCGGTGGGGACGCGCATCGCCTATGCGCGGTGCCACGAGGCGGCTTGCCTGATCGTCCATGCACTCAGCGGACGGTACTGTCCCTACTACAAGTGGGCCCATACGTCCCTGAGGCTTTGCGGGGCGCTGGGGGCATCGATCGCGGGCGCGCTGGAGCAGCTCGTCGAGGCGGATGGTCCGATGGAGCGCTTCGATGCGTTCGGTGTGCAGGATCTGGTCGAGCACATTGCCGAGGAGATTCTCGACGGCCTGCGCGGCCTGGGTTTGCTAGAAGAGGTCGAGGGCTCGTTCCTGCTCGACTATGTTGAGCCCCTGCGGGCCCGCATCGCGAAGCAGGAGCTGCTCCGCACGAGGTCACCGAGGAATTGAGGGAACATGTCTGTGCGTGAACTTGTCGACACCATCGTTCGGCTGGAGTGGGCCGATTTCTCGCAGGTGCAGGGCATCGACGGCCCCGCTGAATGCCAGCATCGCCCGGACATGTTCACGGCCATGCGGCGCTCGCTCCTCCTCACGTGGTCGGAGGAGCTGCTCGAATCCTACCTCGAGGATGTGAGGAACGCGCAGGCGACGGGACGGTCGCTCATGAGCGAGAAGTACGCCTGGATGATGGAGTCAACCGATGCGCGGGCCTTCGAGGGGCTGGGCCCGCTGCTGCCGACGCCCTCGTACGAGACGTGCGAGCGGATCGAGCGGATCTTCCGGTTCTTCCTCGTGTGGCAGGCGCAGGCGAACGTCATGTTCCCGCGTATGACCGCGGGCGGACGCCCTCTGCTGGCAGATGACGACCGGCCCGGCCTCACCTCGTTTGAGACCTACCTGAGAAGCGAGCTCAAGATCTACTCGCCGCGCACCGTGAGGATCTACGAGGAGTATGCGCGCACTTGCTGGCAGAACGGCGTCAACCTAGCCGTCGAGAACCTCAACAACATAGCGCGCCAGTACGGGTACGAGGACGCCTTCGACGCCGAGCGCCGCTCAAGCTGAGCGGGGGCTGACGCGCTCTGAGAAAGACGGCGCCGCGGGATCTCTGCCCCGCGGCGCCGTTCGTCTCGTGCGCTTCGCCCTGATGGGCGTCGTGCGCGTTACCGGGCCAGCTTGTCGATGACCTGCTCGATCTCGGCGAGCTTCTCGTCTTTCTCCTCCTCAGACCCGCTTTCGGCGGCCTGTCGCACGCAGCCCTTGATATGGGCCTTCAGCACGTTGGCGTTGACGCGGGCAAGAATCGACGAGGTGGCCATGATCTGCGTGGAGATATCGATGCAGTAGCGATCATCCTCCACCATCCGCATGATCCCGTCGAGCTGCCCGCGCGCGGTCTTGAGCAGCCGCAGGGTTTTCTCGTGATCCGCTTGCATCGGGCATCCCTCCTCAGGGTCGCAACGTACAGGGGCGAACGCCTTAGGCGGCGGTCACCGAGAGGGCGCGGAAGTCACCCGCGGCGGCGACGGCGTCCTTGAGCGCATCCTCTGATACCGCGCCGTCGGTCTCGACCTCGACCGTCCGGGTCTCGTGGTTCGAGTCGGCGTCGGTGACGCCGGCGACCTTTAGGAGCTCGGTCTCTACGGAGGCGTCGCAGTGCCCGCAGTGTAGGCCCTCGGTCTTGATGACGTACTTCATGATCGTATCCTTTCTGCTGTGCGTCCCCGGCGGGGGCGCGTGGTCTATCGCATGAACGGGGCGGGTCCAGCGGTGCGGGCCCGCCCCGGAGATGCCATCTTAGCGCGCCACGCGGGGTTTGAATCCGCGCAGGCGCAGGGCGTTCGCCACCACGCAGACGCTCGAGAGGCTCATCGCCGCGGCGCCGAACATGGGGCTCAGCTGCCAGCCGGTGAAGGGGAAGAAGACCCCTGCGGCCAGCGGGATTCCGAGGGCGTTGTAGATGAGCGCCCAGAAGAGGTCCTGCTTGATGTTGCGGATCACCGCACGGGAGAGCTCGATGGCGCGGGCGACGTCAAGCAGGTCGCTCCGCATCAGGATCACATCGGCGCCCTCCTTGGCGATGTCTGCACCGGCACCGATCGCGAGGCCCACATCGGCGCGGGCGAGCGCGGGGGAGTCGTTGATGCCGTCGCCCACCATGGCGACCTTCTCGCCGGCCTCCTGCAGCTCGCGCACGTGGCGCTCCTTGTCGGCGGGCATGACGTCGGCGATCACGTCCTCGGCGGGCAGGCCCACGCGGCGGGGGATGGCCTCGGCGG
>OBWZ01000450.1_pt1 | contig 12241 bp, 12 predicted proteins | sample 1476561 | NCBI WGS metagenome assembly OBWZ01 (sample SAMEA2580138, study PRJEB22360) | human gut metagenome | biome: human gut; feature: human-associated habitat; material: faeces | place: Denmark | collected 2008/2010 | reverse complement strand
TATTCCGGATTTTGGGGTTCAGGTCATTGTGCAGCTTCTTTCCTAATTATATTAGAATTTGTTTACTACATTTTCCAAGGATTCTAGTTTGATTTGTGGATCCCATGTTGCGCCACTGTCTTTTAGTTCTTGGATGTATTGTTGTTTGTTTGATTTGTAGTATTCTATGGTATCTTTTAGTCCTTTTACTGATTGTTTGAAGTTTTCAGTGTCTTTGACTTGGGATACTTTTTTGATTAGATATTCTTGTGATTTTTCTGGTTTTGTTTCTAATGATGTGCATCTGTTGACCATTTCTGTGAATAGTCTATCCATTTTAAGAGATGCTCCTGCTGTTCCTACTTCGTATTTTTCTAATCTTTCTACGAATTCATCTATTGTTGCTTTTTCATCATCTGTAAGTTGTTGGTCGTCTTTTTGTGTGTCTTCTTTTTTGTCAGTGTCTTCTTTTTTATCTTCTTTATCTTCTTTTTGTTCTGTTTTATCAGTGTCTTCTTTTTTGTTTTCTTGTGTGTCGGCCGCTGTATCTTTTTTGCTGTCTTCAGCTGTTGATGTTGTTGTATCAGGTTTAGTTAATGATTGTTCGCTGCTGCAGCTTGATAGCGATACTGAAGCGATTAATGCAAGTAATAATCCAAATTTTTTAATGTTTTTCATAAAATCCTCCTCCGATTTCTTTACATATATTATACCACTATTTCGATTTTCCAATCAGGAGAATGTCTACAATATAGCTACAATTATACTAAGATGCCTATTATTATGGTGATGATGAGAAGCATTATGATGTGAAGTACGATGTCTAGGTAGACTGCAGCTAATAATTCTATTAGGTAGGTGTTGATTTTGGAGTTGAGATTGGATTCTGCAGGTATTACTGTCCAATTGACTTTCATTTTGTTGCAGATGAGTTTGGTTCTGAATGCGTGGAAGTTGTTGGTGATGACGCAGACTTTTTTTCTGTCGTATTCTGGATCTTGCTGTTGTATTAGTGTTTTTACGTATTCTATGTTTTGCATTGTGTTCATGGCAAGTTTTTCCAATAAAATATCTGTGTCTTGGATGTTGTTTTGGACGGCGAAGTTTTTCATGGCTACGGATTCTTCGATGTCTCCGTTGGATTTGCCGCCGGAAAATATCATAATGCTTTTGTTGGTTCTGTAGTAGGCAAATGATGTGAGCATTCTTTGTTTTATGAGATCAGAGAGTTCGATTCCTTTCATGGATCCTCCAAGGACTACGATGTAGTCAAAATCTGTGGCGATTTTTCGGTATTTGATTATGAGGTTTCCAAGTAGGTGTGACAGTACAATTAAGCTCAGATACAAATTCATTCCTATTATGTATTTGTAAAGGTCAAATATTTTGAACAGGTTTATTGCTATCATTGCGATGTATAATAAACTTGCCGATAAGTGAAGTGCGATGTTGGCTTTGACTTTTGCTTTTTGGTAGAGTCTGTATGATATTATCGCAAGGATAAATAAATTTGTTATTAGGTTGATCGCTATGATTATGTTCAAGATTGTGCCGGAATTTGGTGAAAATATTAGTCCGATGGCACTAATTACGAATAAAATGGTGCTTGTTGCTGTGAACATACTTATGAAATTGTCTGAGGCTGCGATTATTAGAAGTATCGCAGATATTAGTAGTAGTGTGTACATGTGTTTTCCTTTCACGAAAAATTATATCACACATTGTGGGGTTGGTTGATGATATAATCATATTAAGAAGGGGGTCTTTATGAGAGGATTAGTGTTGGAAGGCGGCGGAGCGAGGGGCTGCTATCAGATTGGCGCTTACAAGGCGTTGGTGGAAATGGGAATTGACTTTGATTATGTCGTGGGAACTTCGATTGGAGCTATCAATGCGGCTATGATTTGCCAGGGCGATTGGGAGATAGCGTATAAATTGTGGGAGAATTTGACTTACGATGATGTGATTAGCTTAAAGGACAATGATGTCAATTCTATTATGGAACAGAGTTTAAGTTTGGATAATGCTAAGGATAAGCTTGGCTTGGCGAAGGATTTTATCGATAACAAGGGTTTCAGTGTGGAGCCTTTGAATGATTTGTTGAGCGAATATATTGATGAGAAAAGAGTTCGTGAATCTAAGATGAAGTTCGGGCTTAATACTGTTGATGTGGAACAAAGAAGGCTTTTGAATTTGTTTATTGAGGATATTCCACAAGGTCACTTGCGAGATTATTTGCGTGCGAGTTCCAATTTGTTGGTGTTTAAGCAAGAAAAACTTGACGGTAAGAGGTTGATTGATGGTGGGTATATGGAGAATAATCCGTACAAGATGATTGATGATGTGTGCGATGAGGTCGTGATTGTGTCGTTGAAGCCGTATTTGTTGACGAATAAGTTGAAGAAAAATCCAAAATACACGATTATTAAGACATGGGACAGGGACTTCCCAAAAATTTTGGAGTTTGAAAAGGAAAAGATGCGATACGGTTTGAAGCTTGGATATGATGATACGATGAAGGTGTATGCGGATTTGAAAAAAGAAAATTTGTAGAATTATTGGAAAATATGTTGAAATTTTGAAAATTTTGTTGGAAAAAGTTTTTGTTAGTTGTATAATATTTAATATAGAGAATTTTTAGAGAGAAGGAGGTCTGAATAATGAGCATTAAAATTAATAATGAAGTAGTTGAAATGATGCTATATTTCTGGCAATCAGCGTCAGAAGGTCAAAAGGTTGCTGAATCTTTTATCATTGATGTAGCTAATAGAGATGAAATGAAGTTAATATACAATGACAAATTTGATGAGGAAGCTGTAAGAAGAGTTTTATCATCTATTACAAACAAAGAGCTTTTGAATGGTGGAAGTCCTGAAGAAAAAAGATTCTGGAACAACAACATGTGGATGATGGAAGATATGGGTGTGGTTGAAGCCATGGTTGACCCTATCAAACATTTGAACCTTGATGATGTTGAAACAGACAAGAAGGAATTGATTTTCGTTCCAGGTCATATTGAAGAACACTATGATTTGGGAGACAAATTAGTTGTGAACTTCTTCAAGGTATCTGTGGATATTTTTGGTGGCACAGGTGCTGTTACTATGGATGGAGAAGATTTCAGAGAACACATCATTAAATTATTGCAAAAATAGAATTTGCTATTTGGGGCTCTTTATGAGCCCTATTTTTTATTGCAAAAGTAAAGGAGTAAGTATGTTAAAAAGGTATAAGTGGTTTATTGATTACTACAAGAAAAGCTACATAATCGCAATTATCGCACTTATTTTTGATTATGCTTTCAAGTTGGTTTTGCCGTACATGATTGGTAATGTGGCGGACAATATTTTCAACAGGAATGTGACAGCTGAAAACTTGAAGATTAATTTGGGGATTTGTCTGGTTGCAAGTGTGTTGTGTTATGTGGTTAGTGTTGTGTGGAATTTGAATGTGTTTAGGGGCGATGACACGATTAGGTATTTGGTGACGACTAGGTTGTACGACAAATATTTGAAACAATCGCCGGAGTTTTTCGAGAAGAATTCCACGGGGTCTTTGATGGGGAAGGCTACAAATGATCCGTACGCTTTGGGAGATTTTGCGGGATATGGTTTGATGAGTTTATTCGATTCGACTTTTTATCCTATTTTAATAGTTATCGTGATGATTGTGACGACAGATTTCAGGTTAACCTTATTAAGTGTGCTTCCACTTCCGATTTTGGTTGTGGTGAGCAATAAAATCGGCAACAAATTGAATACGACTTTTGATGAAGCGCAAAAATCGTTCGATAAGATGAACGATCAGACTTTGGAAACTGTAAGTGGTGTGCGTGTGGTTCGTGCGAATAATTTGAAGGATTTTCAAAGAAAGAAGTTCCAAGACAGAGCGGATGATTTGTATGAAAAGAACATGGCGACTGCAAAGTTAATCGCATGGTATGGTCCCATCCAAAAGCCGATAGAGGTTATGACTTATGTGTTGGCGATTTCTTACGGTACTTATTTGATACGAACTGGAAGCATTACTGTGGGAAGACTGATGAGTTTTATGTTTTATTTGAATTTGTTGATTTGGCCGATGATTGGCATGGGCGATTTCATCAGTGTGAAGAAGCAAGCCGATGCGAGTATGGACAGGATTCAAGAGGTGTGGGATTACAAGGAAGACATTGTGAATAAACCTGATGCTGTTGATTTGAAGGAAAATCCTACGATTGAGTTTAGGAATTTGTCATTCAAGTATCCGACTTCGAAGGAGAATGTTCTTAGTGATATCAATTTCTTAATTACACCTGGAAAAACTTTGGGTGTTTTGGGAAAAACTGGAAGCGGCAAGACTACTTTGTTGAAGCAATTTCTTAGATTTTACGATGTGGAAGATGGAGAAATACTTCTGAATGATAAAAACTTGACCGATTATACTATCGAATCAGTCAGAGAAAGAATGGGATATGTTCCACAAAATCACATGATTTTTTCGAAGACTATTGGCGAAAATATCAAGCTTACAAACAATGATGCAACGGATGAAGAATTGATGGAAGCTATACGAATGAGCGATTTTGAGAAGGATTTGGATAAGCTTATGAATGGAACGGATACGTTGTGTGGAGAAAAGGGGATTAGTTTGTCGGGCGGTCAGAAACAAAGGATTGCGTTGTCGAGGGCTTTGATAAAGAATCCGGATATTTTGATTATGGACGACTGCATGAGTGCTGTGGACGGAACGACGGAGAAGAATATTTTGGATAATTTCAGAAAAATTCGCTCCGGCAAGACGAATATCATCGCAACTCACAGGATTAGCCAGGTGAAGGATGCAGATGAGATTATCGTTCTTGAAAACGGCAGAATAGTTGAAAGAGGGACTCACGACTCTTTGATGAAACAAGATGGTTGGTACAAGGAGCAATATTTGAGACAGACAGTGGAGAGTGCTTATGAGAAAGAGTGTGACGAATAGAATTATAAAATACTCCCTAAACGAGAAGAAAAACTTGACGATAGGGATGGTGTTTACGGTGTTGATGACTGTGTTCGAGATTATCGGGCCGATTATATTGGCGTATATCATCAACAATTTACTTACAGGAGAAAAACTTGTATACAATATTAGAAAATTAGCGCTTGTGTTGTGCTTGTATGCGGTGGTTTTCTTCGTAGATTCACTGTGGAAGTACAATTCTACGGTGTATTTGGAGAAAACTGCGAACAAAATCGCACGTAGAATGCAGATGGATGTGTACGATCACATTCAAAAAATGCCGATATCATTTTACGATAATTTGCCAGCTGGAAAAGTTGTCAGCAGAATTACGAACGATACGAAAACTGTGAAGAGTTTCTACCAAATGGTGTTGGCACAGCTTATGGTAAGCGTAATCGTGAGTATGTTCATGATTGCGATGGTGCTGATAACTGACACGAAAATCGGGATTATTGTGTGCTTGTTTTTCCCAATTATGTTTTATATTTTTAAGAAATTTTTGCAAAAATCACGCTTTGCATTTACAAATATGAGAAAATACATTAGCGAAGAGAATGCGAAAATCAACGAAACAATAAACAATATTGAGATAATCAAGGCGTATAATTTGGAAGATGATTTCAGTAAGGATTATGAAACTTCTGCGAAAAATGTCTACGATTACGGGTATATGGTGACGAGGGCTTATGGTACGATGAGCTATAATGTGTCGGAACTTCTTCGAAACTTTGCGACGATTACGATACTTGGGATTTATGCGTACAATGTTTTGACTGGAAATACTGATGTAAAGTTGGGGAGCATGTATTTGACGATGGAATACACTTCGAGGACTTTCTTGTATATAAGTAACTGTGTGGAAAGAATGGGCTCATTGGAGCAATCGTTCAGTGCAGCAGAGCATGTGTTTGAATTGTTGGATACTGAGGTCGAGGAGTTTCCAGAACGAGAAATCGGCGACATCAAGGGTGATGTTAAGTTTGAAAATGTTGATTTTTCGTATATTGAAAATGAACCTGTGCTTAAAGATTTGTCGCTTGATATAAAAAGCGGAGAAAGTGTTGCATTCGTAGGGTTTACTGGAAGTGGCAAGACTACGATAATCAATTTGCTTTTAGGATTTTATAAACCACAAAAAGGAGTAATCAAAATCGACGGCAAGAACTTTAACGATTACAGCGTGGATTCTATCAGAAAGAATATTTCGCTGGTGCCACAAGATCCGGTGCTTTTTATGGGAGATGTTAGGAGTAACATCAGGCTCGACAAGGATTTTACAGATGAAGAAGTGGAGAATGCGTTGAGGGATATCGGTGCGGACAGGTTAATAGATTTCAGAAATGGACTTGATGAAGAAGTCAAGGACAATGGCGCAAGTTTCTCTGCTGGTGAAAAGCAGCTTATAGCATTTGCGAGAAGTTACATCACCAATCCGAAGATTTTGATATTGGACGAGGCGACGGCAAACATCGACACGCAAACGGAATCTGTGATTCAGTATGCAATCGACAAATTGAAACAAAACAGGACTACATTTATAATTGCGCACAGATTGTCTACGATTAAAAACGTGGATTGCATTTACGTGTTGGACAAGGGCGTTATTGTGGAAAAAGGAACGCACGAAGAATTGTTGGCGAATGGCAAGATTTACACGAGAATGTATCGTGAACAAAACAAGAAGGGCTAATATGAGTGGTAATAGAAAAGCAGGGATTTTGTGTCCTGTGTTCAGTTTGAGTTCTGATTATGGAATCGGAAGTTTTGGGGAGAGTGCGTACGAGTTTGTGAGGTTTTTGAAGAAATCGAAGCAGACTTATTGGCAAATATTGCCGCTTGTTCCGATAAGTTCTGATGGCAACAGTCCGTATTTGTCGCCATCAACTTTTGCTGGAAACTACATGTACATCGACATCGTCAAGTTGATTGAGGATGGTTTGCTGATGAAGAGTGATGTTCGTGGATATGAATTTGAAGATGATTTTGTGGATTACGATTATGTGGCAAAAGCAAAGGATGAGATTTTACGAAAGGCTTTTGAGAACAACAAGGTTTTGAAGATAATCGACACAGAAAATTTTAGTGAGCGTGAACTTGTTCGTGGATTTTGTTTGTTTCAGGCTTTGAAAAAGCATTTTAATGGTAAATCTTGGTTGGATTTTCCGGATGATATAAAATACCGCAAGAAAGAAAGCGTCGATTATTACGAAAAATTGTTGGCTTCTGAGATTGAATACAATGTGTTCGTACAATGTTTGTTTTACAAGCAGTATTTCGAATTGAAAAATTACGCGAATGATTTGGGGATAAAAATATTTGGCGATTTGCCGATTTATGTGTCGAAGGAAAGCAGCGATATGTGGCAAAACCCCGACATGTTTGTGGTGAACGAGGATTTGTCACCGAAATTGGTTGCAGGAGTTCCACCGGACAGATTTTCTGAAACTGGGCAATATTGGGGAAATCCCGTGTATGATTGGGATTATTGTGAGAAGACTGGATTTGATTGGTGGTTGAAAAGGTTGAAGCACAATTTGAAAATGTACGATGTGCTTCGTTTGGATCATTTTAGAGGATTTGAAGCTTTTTGGGCAATTGTCGCATCGGAAAGAACTGCTGAGAATGGACGATGGAGGCAGGCGAAGGGCGCGAAGTTGTTTGAGATTTTGAAGAAAGAGAACTTGATTGACAGGATAGTCGCTGAGGATTTGGGTTTGATTACTGATGATGTTATAGATTTGCGCGATAGATTTGGGTTCAAGGGAATGAAGGTGATGCAGTTTGCGTTTGATGTGAACGAGGAATCGGATTATTTGCCGCATAACGTGGGTGAGACTTCTGTGTACTACACTGGAACTCACGACAATCAAACGTTGATGGGATTTGTTAATAGCAGAAGTTCTGATGAGCTTGAATACATTAAAAATTATGTGAATTCAGATGATGTTGAAATGTCTTTGATAAAGGTAGCGTACATGACGAGTGCTAGTTTGTGTATGTGTCAGATGCAGGACTTCTTGGGTTTGGATGATGATTACAGGACGAACACGCCAAACACGTTGGGTAACTGGACTTGGAGAATGAAAAAAGAATGGCTTACGGATGAACTTGCGGAAAAAATTTCTGCGATTACGAAACTCTACAACAGGGATTAGTTGAAGTAAAATGATTATAGGTATATAATTTAATTTGCAGCAAATTATTAGGAGGAGTTATGAAGAAAGTTCTTACGATTGCAGGTTCTGATTGTTCAGGCGGAGCGGGAATTCAAGCGGATATCAAGACTATGTCGGCACACGGGGTGTATGCGATGAGCGTTATTGTTTCGGTGGTTGCTGAGAATACTTTTGAGGTGGTGTCGATTGAGGATTTGCCCGATACGATTATAAAGGATCAGATTGATTGTATTTATAATGATATGGGAACCGACGCTGTGAAGATCGGAATGTTATCGAACAAGAGGATTATGAGTTGTGTTAGGGACAAATTATTGGAATACAAACCGGAAAACGTGGTGTTGGATCCTGTGATGTACGCGAAGCACGGCGCTTGTTTGATGCAAGAAGATGCGATTGATTTGTTGATTGAGGATTTGATTCCTTTGTGCACTTGTATAACTCCGAACATTCCAGAGGCAGAGAAAATTAGTGGAATGAAAATTGACAGCGTGGACGATATGAAAAAGGCAGCTGTGATTATACGTAACATGGGGGCGAAATACGTTCTTGTGAAGGGCGGTCATCATGTGGGAGATGCGATTGATATTTTGTATGATGGCGAGAATTTTCACGAATTTGTGACTGAGAAGATTGACACGAAGAACACTCATGGGACTGGTTGTACGCTTTCAAGTGCTATCGCTAGTAATTTGGCGCTTGGAAAATCGATAGATGATGCTGTGAAATTCAGTAAGGATTACATTACTAATGCTATTAAGCACGATTTGAATATTGGCAAGGGAAATGGGCCGACAAATCATTTCTACAAATTTTTTGAAGGAGAGTTGGAAAATGAATAAGGAATTTAACTTAGGGTTGAACTTGGTCACGAATAAACAAACTCTCAAGGGAAGGGATTTATCAGAGACTATTGAGATTGCGCTGAAAAATGGTGCAGATTCTGTGAGACTTAGAGAAAAAAACATGGATACGAGAAGCATTATGCGCGAGGCTTTTAGAATAAAAGAGATTACTCAAAGCATGGGCAAACTTTTGATTGTGAATGACAGGGTTGATATTGCGAAGGCGTGCGATGTCGACGGGGTGCATTTGGGACAAAAGGATATGCCGATTAAGTATGCTAGGGAGATTCTTGGTGACAATAAGATTATTGGGATTAGTTGTCACACGTTGGAACAAGCGTTGGAGGCACAAGAGGCTGGCGCTGATTACATTGGTGTTGGGGCGATTTTTCCGACGTTCACTGGAGATGATTTCGTGAGGGTTACAATCGACACGTTGAAGGAGATTTCTGAGAATATTCACATTCCAATCACTGCGATTGGTGGCATTAACAAGAACAATATTAAGATGATTTTCGACTGTAATGTGGATTCTGTGTCATTGACATCGGCGGTATTTTCGACGGGAGATGTCGCAGCATCAACACAAGAGTTGAAACAAAAATTCGATATGATTTTGAGTAGATAACGAGGGGTGCAAGGGCACCTCTTTTTTTGATGCGGTGAAATGAGGTAGTTTCAAGACAAAGTAAAGTAGAAAACCAGTTTGCACGAATATCTAGACTACGCAAATTTGTGATTTCTAAATCTCAAAATCCTAAAATTTGAAGCACGCTTTGCTTACGCGGTCAAATTTTGGACGGATTTTTTCGATTTGAAATCAGCTAAATTTTCTCCGTATGATATTCTTAGCAAACTTGGTAATCTACTTTGTTTCACATAATTACAAATCGCTGGACACCGACGCATGACAGAGACATGGAAAACACAAAACTCGTAGCACATTCGTCTGGCTTACAAAAATTGCAAAATTCTAATCTCAAAATCCTAAAATTTGAAGCACGCTTCGCTTACGCGGTCAAATTTTAAACGGATTTTTTCGATTGAATTTTACACAATTTTTTCCAGATGACTCATTTAGCTACGATCTTTTTTTGTTTATTTCAATGCACTCTTAGCAAAACTGGTAATCTACTTTATTTCAAAGCACATATTTTAATGCTTTGCAAAACCACAGCCAACAAAGCTACAAAAAATTTAACACCAACTGAGAGAAAACGCCTTAATACTGTTATGATATAATCAAGAGAGATTGGAGGATTTTATGAAGGGTAATTATGAGACGATTGTTCATCCGTAGAAGCCTCTTTACGATGAGGATTCTAAGATTTTGATTTTGGGGTCTTTTCCATCTGTAAAGACTAGGGAATACGGATTTTTTTATGGGCATCCACAAAACAGGTTTTGGAAGTTGATGGAGAAGCTTTTCGATGTGGATTTGGATGTGAGTATTGAGGAGAGGAAGAGGTTTTTGTTGGAGCATAATATTGCTGTGTACGATTCGATTTATCAGTGCGATATTATTGGATCATCAGATTCTAGTATCAAAAACGTGGTACCTTCTAATTTGAAGGAGATTGTGGATTGTGCAGATATTAAGCATGTTTTTTGCAACGGGACTGCTTCTTTTAAGTGCTTTGAGAAATATCACGCTAAGAATTTGGGCGTGGAGGCTACGAAGCTTCCTTCGACATCACCTGCAAATGCTAGATACAGGTTGGATGATTTGGAAAAAGAATGGAAGGTTATTTTGGAGTATTTGTAAGAGTTTGAAATCATTTACAATAATGTATTTCTGGTGTTATAATGGTTAATGTATGGAAGAAATTGTTATAAAATTATTTTTTATTGAGGAGTACAAATGAAGAATTACACTGAATTATTAAAATCTGAATTAATTATGGCGTTGGGATGTACTGAACCGATTTCTATTGCGTTGGCAGCGGCTAAGGCTAGGGAAGTTTTGGGGGTTATTCCATGTAAGATAGAGGTTATGTGTTCAGGAAATATTATCAAAAACGTTAAGGGAGTTACTGTTCCAAACACTAATGGTATGAAGGGCGTGGAAGCCGCGACTGCTATTGGAACTGTTGCGGGTGATTCTTGTCTTGGGCTTGAGGTTTTGTCAAAGGTTACAGAAGATGACATCAAGGCTGCGAAGAATTTGATGGCAAAGGACATCATCACTGTTAGCTTAAAAGAAGGCGTGGAAAACTTAGACATAGAAATTGTAGCAGAGGACGACAATGGAAATACTGTGGATGTTGAAATCAAAAACAAACACACAAATATCGTGAAGGTTACTAAAAACGATGAAGTAATACATATTGATAATTGCTACACTCACACACCAGAATACGAAAATTATGACGAACTTTCAGTAAAGGATATTTTTGAATACGCAAACAATGTTAACTTAGATGAGGTTAAGGATTTGTTGGAAAAACAAATTACGTTAAATTCTGATATTTCCGATGAGGGTTTGACTGGAAAATGGGGAGTTGCTATGGGCAAGATTTTGATGGATGAAGATGATTCTATCAGAACAAAAGCTAAGGCGAGAGCTGCAGCAGGATCAGATGCTCGTATGAGTGGCTGTTCACTACCAGTTGTAATAAACGCAGGAAGTGGAAACCAAGGCATAACTTGCACGATGCCTTTGGTTGTGTTTGCGAATGAAAAAAATTACGACAGAGAAACATTATATCGTGGACTTTTGATTACGAACTTGACAGCACTTCACATCAAGAGATTTATTGGTAGACTTTCAGCGTTTTGCGGGGTTACTTCTGCGGGAGTTGCTGCAGGTGCTGGAATTTGCTACATGGAAACTAAGGATTTGGATTTGATTGAAAAAACAATAGGAAATGCTTTGATGATTGCATCGGGTATGATTTGTGACGGTGCTAAGGCATCCTGTGCTGCAAAAATCGCAACAGCTGTAGATGCAGGAATTTCAGGATATTATTTGGCGAAAAATAACAGAAACTTCGAACCTGGAGATGGTTTATTAAAAGACGATATCGAAGAAACTATCAGAAGCATTGGTTATGTTGCTAAGGAAGGTATGAAGGAAACGGATATTATTGTGCTGAACACAATGATTCAAAAATAATTTTGAAGGCGTTAGTAAATCTAATGCCTTTTTTATTTGTGTGAACAAAAACATTTTCATATTTAACACAAAAATGATTTGATTTTAATGCTAAATTACAATGAGAATATCAGTTTAAAAGCAAGTAAATTACTTGT
>OBWZ01000446.1_pt1 | contig 12265 bp, 8 predicted proteins | sample 1476561 | NCBI WGS metagenome assembly OBWZ01 (sample SAMEA2580138, study PRJEB22360) | human gut metagenome | biome: human gut; feature: human-associated habitat; material: faeces | place: Denmark | collected 2008/2010 | reverse complement strand
CCCGCCGCTCCCGCAAGGCGATCTCGATGGCCGAGATCGAGGAGTCGATGGAGCGCGTGATCGCCGGTCCGCAACGCAAGAGCCGCGTCATGACGGAGCAGGAGCGCCGGGTCATCGCCTATCACGAGAGCGGTCATGCGCTCGTGGGGCACATCCTCGACAACTCCGATCCGGTGCACAAGATCAGCATCGTGAGCCGCGGCCAGGCGCTCGGCTACACCATGCAGCTCCCCACCGAGGACCACTTCCTGAAGACCCTCGACGAGCTGGCGGTCTTCCTCGGCGGCCGTGTGGCTGAGGAGCTCATGTGCGACGATATCACCTCCGGCGCCTCGAACGACCTTGAGCGGGCGACCAAGATGGCCCGCGAGATGGTCACGCGCCTCGGCATGAGCGAGGCCCTGGGCACCCAGGTGTTCGGTGAGGCCCAGCATCAGGTGTTCCTCGGGCGCGACTACGCGAACCACCAGGATTACTCCGAGGAGACCGCCCGCCGGATCGACGCTGAGGTCCAGCGCATCATGCGCGAGGCCCACGAGCGCGCCGAGCGGATCCTCAATGCCCGTCGCGACCAGCTCGACCTCATGGCCAGCGTGCTCTTGGAGCGCGAGACCGTCGAGGGCGATGCGGTGCAGGCCCTGCTCGACAACGAGTGGGATGTCTACCTCGAGCACGAGGAGGGAGCGGCGAAGGACGGCGAGGAGTCGCCGAAGCGCCGCCGCCCGATGACGCCGGAGCAGGAGGCTGCGCTGGCAGCTGAGGCGGAGGCGTACGCCCAGGCGGCGATCGCGTCCGAGGATGCAGCCGTGCGCGAGAACGCCGAGCGCGCCGGTGATGTGGCGGGCGCTGGCGACGCTGCCGGCGAGCCAACGGAAGGGTAACGCACCCCTTGTAATGAGATTGCCGCAGGTCATCATGGTGCCTGTGGTGCAGTAAGCAAAAGGCCCCGCACGGATTCACCCGCGCGGGGCCTTCCCATGCCGACAGCGCGTGCCTGCCTGCAACGCGTACGTGTTGACAGCGCGCACATGCCGACAGCGCATACGTGTTGACAGCGCGTGCATGCTGACAGTGCATACATACCGGCAGCACGCACATGCCAACGCGCGCGTGCCGACAATGCATACATGCTGACAGTGCAAAATCGCGTCTTATATCGATGCACATCGTCGAATCCTGCGCTGTCGACGTCCCTACCTCAGCTGACAGTGCATAATTCAGCCTTTCATTCGCTTTTAAGCCGCAATTTTGAACTGTCAGCTGGGGACTGCGGCGGGGGCAGGGAAGCATCGGAGGCGGAGCGCCGCGGACGCCAGCCCAACGTGAACCCGATTCGGTGGAAACCCAAGCCAACATGCGTTCGGCTCAACACGTGCTCGGCCCAACACGCGTTCAACCCCAGCAAGCATCCAGACAGTGTTTCCCCCACAATTCAGCGAAGACCCCCGCTTGCCCCTTGTCGTCGGGGCGTTATCGTAGGGTCACCAGGGTGAGGCCCGAGCCCTCGAATCGCGTGCACCCGTTCAAGACGTGCAGACGGCTCGAGCCACCTCGCACGCAGACGCGCCACCGATGCCCACACGCGAGCAATCACAGAGCAAGGAGCGGACACCATGATCAACGAGACGATGTACCAGCGGGGAGCCGAGAGCTCGGTCATCCGCGAGATCTTCTCCTACGCCTGCGCGCGCAAGGCGGAGATTGGCGCGGACCGCGTGTTCGATTTCAGCCTCGGCAACCCGAGCGTCCCAGCGCCCGATGCGGTGCGCGAGAGCATCGAGCACTCGCTCGCCGAGGTCCCCTCGATGGCGCTGCACGGCTACACGCCGGCCCCGGGGATCCCCGAGGTCCGCGCCGCCGTGGCGGACTCGCTCAACCGCCGGTTCGGCACGACGTACACCGCCGCTGACCTGTTCATGACCGTGGGCGCCGCCGCCTCGGTGTCCTGCGCCCTGCATGCGCTGGTGTCGCCGGGTGAGGAGGTCGTCGTCATCGCGCCGTTCTTCCCTGAGTACCGCGTGTGGATCGAGAACGCGGGGGCGACCTGCGTTGAGGCTCTGGCAGATCCGGAGACCTTCCAGCTCTCGATCGAGAATATCCGCGCTGCTATCACCGAGCGCACCGCCGCGATCATCATAGACTCGCCGAACAACCCGACCGGGGCGGTGTACCCGCGTGAGGCGCTGGAGGGGCTCGCGAGCCTGCTTGAGGAGGAGAACAGCCATCGCGCGGAGCCCATCTACCTGATCTCCGACGAGCCGTACCGCGAGATCACCTATGGTGCCGAGGTGCCCTGGGTGCCGTCGATCTACGAGCACACGGTGGTCTGCTACTCGTACTCGAAGTCGCTGTCGCTGCCGGGTGAGCGCGTGGGCTGGGTGCTCGTGCCAAACACCATGGCGGGGGCGCCGCGCGTGATGCCAGCGGTGGCGGGGGCTGCCCGGGCGCTGGGATTTGTATGCGCTCCGGCCCTCTTCCAGCGTGTGGTTGCCGATTGCGTGGACGAGCCCTCCGACGTGGAGGCCTATCGGGCGAACCGCGACGAGCTCTGCCGCGCCCTCGATGCGGCGGGATACGCCTATGTGCAGCCGGATGGCGCATTCTACCTGTGGGTTCGGTCACTTGAGCCCGACGCCGCCGCGTTCTGCGAGCGCGCTCGCGCCTACGAGCTCTTGCCCGTGCCGTCGGATAGCTTTGGTGTGCCGGGATGGATCCGCATCGGCTACTGCGTGGCGCCCGAGGTGATCCGCGGTTCGATTCCCGCGTGGCAGGCTCTTGCTACGGAGTATGCGGACCGCAGGTAAGGGGTGCGGCGCCGGCCTGCTTGCAGCGTAGGCCGCGCATCCATCGGTCTGTTGCAACGCCTGGACCATGGCGCTCGAATGGCGTGAGGCGTGGCCGGCCCGATGGGCGCCGCGAGATCTGGTCTGGGCTACGGGCACCGGGTGCCGCGGGATCAACCGGTATCGCGGTACCGAGTGCCGTGGGGTTTGACTGGCGCGGCGGGTATCGGGTGTTCGGGCGCGGTCGCGCGTGGGGCGGGGGCGAGACATTGGGGATAGCGGCATCTCGACGCGGTCCCAGAGGCGATTTGCATGAAATCGCAGTCATAAGTAGGTTCTCGAGCCCCTGTCGGCCAGCGGTCCGGTGCATCGGGTTCCCGGGATGGGGGCGTCACGCATGGGATGGGAGCAAAACGTCATCTCAAGGCGATCCCAAGGGTATTTTGCCTGGAAACGTTGTCGAAAGTAAGTTTTCGGGTCCCTATATATCAGAGGACCTGCGCGCCAGGCGCCGGAGTGAACGCGTCCCGATGGACCCGCTGTGCGGCCCCATCGGAAACTGAAATTCCAACCCGTCCCGGTGGTAGACTGAAACCAGTATCTACCAGCGCTCTTCGCAGTGGCCGTTGCTGCATTAAGGGGTCATATGTATACGATTCTCGGTGATCTGCATACGCACACGCTCTACTCCCGCCACGCGTACTCGACGATCCAAGAGAATGTGACGGCCGCCGCCACGTGCGGGTTCGAGGTCATCGGCTCATCCGATCACTTCAGCTCCATGCTGTTCCCCAGCAACGACCTGCGCAACTTCCAGTTCTTCTTCAATCAGGAGATCTGGCCGCGTACCTGGGACGGCGTGCACGTGCTCCGAGCCTGCGAGGCTGATATCGAGACCCTCGACGGCGGATTGTTTGGCGAGGACATCGCGGCGACCGAAAGCATCGTGGGCCGTCCGTTCAAGATGGACCACACCCTCTTCGAGCTCGTGAGCCGATGTGACCGAGAACCTGGCCTACGTGATCGCCAGCGTCCACAACGCGGATTTCACGAGGGACGCGAGCCTCGCCCAGACGACGGCCATGTACGTGGGCGCCCTTGAGAACCCGCGCGTCTTCATCCTCGGGCACACCGGCCGTTCGGGCGTTCCCTACGACATCGATACGGTGCTCACCTGTGCGAAAGAACGCCACAAGCTCATCGAGATCAACGAGCACAGCCTCGAGGGCGGGCGCGCGGGCAAGACGCATCAGGTGTGCCGCACCATCGCCGAGCGCTGCGCGGAGCTGGGCGTCGGTATCTGCGTCAACTCGGATGCGCACCTGTCCCGCCTCATCGGCGGGTTCGACCGGGTGACGTCACTTCTCGAGGAGATCCACTTCCCTGAGGAGCTGATCATGAACCGCAACCGCGACGTGTTCTTGGACGCCCTCGCCGCGTCGGGCGTGCGCTAGGGTAGGGTGCGGCTCAAGCTAACCTTGGTGCTGTGAGCCCCATCGTGCCGGGCTGTCATTTCAAGCGCAGCCGAACACATCTGCCGCGCACGGCGCAGCCACGGCCCCCGGCTCCTAAGCGGAGTGGCTCTCGCGACCGATAGCCACGACCTACGCGGTCTCCCCATGTCAGGGCCGTCGCGGCCAATCGAGCACGCAGCCTGCATCCTTATGAAATCGTAAGGCTTTGACCTGCGAGAACAGGTTCCCTCTTGCTATCCTTTCAACCAACGCAGACAAGGAGGGGCAATATGGCGCAACAGACGGTCGCGGAGGTGCTGCGGCTCACGCTCAAACGGGTGCCGGTCGCCGTGATTGCCCTCCTGGTGATCGCCGTGACGGTGAGCGCTGTCGTCCTCGCGTGCCGCCATGAGCAGAAGCGTCGCAACGAGGGCGCCGTATCCTCGCCGGAGCCCACGCCCGCTGCCTTCGCCGAGGAGATCGGCCGGGGTCGATTCACGGCCACGATCGCCTACACGCTTTTCGGTGCAGAGTCGACGGGCGAGATCAGCTCGCGCCTGCTCTGGGACGACGCCTGGTTCACGGCATCGCCCACCACCTACAACCACGAGCTTGCCCGCGCGGCCATGCTCCTCTCCACCCTCGCGTACTCGGAGTCGGGCTACTACCAGGCGGGTTCGAGCCAGCCCGCCTACATGGAAGACGCCCTCGCGGCACTCGGCTTCACGCGGGTCTCTACGGAGTCCTACCGGTACCGCAGCGAGGTGGTCGACGAGGTGCTCGATGCGGTCACGCAGGACGCGGACGGCGTTGCCTACACCATCGCGAGCAAGCAGGTGGAAGATGCCGACGGCGACACCCGCGAGGTCATCGCCGTCGCGGTGCGCGGCAGCTACGGATCTGAGTGGCTGAGCAACTTCAACATGGGCGACGCGGCCGATGAGCTCGAGGACGCGGAGCACCACTCGGGGTATCTCGCGGCCGCGGAGGAGATCAAAGCGGAGCTGGACACCTGGCGCTCTCAGGCGCATGAGCAGGGGAGAGAGGTGTCAGTGCTGCTCTGCGGGCACAGTCGTGGCGGAGCCGTGGCGGGCCTGTTGGCCTCGATGCTCGACGATGAGGCCGCGGAGAACGGGCGAGACGTTTTGGAAGGCGCATCCGCGGGAGCGGCACAGGGGGCCTCGGACGATGCCACCGGTGCGAGCGCCGCTGCAGCGCCCGGCGCCACAGACGCCACGTCAGCGCCCGGCGCAACGGATCGGATCTTCGCCTACACCTTCGCATCGCCCCGCACCACCGTAGACGCCGCAGGCGACGCCTCCCGCTACAACAACATTTTCAATATCGTGAACCCGGCGGACCCGGTACCGAACCTCCCACTCGAGAGCTGGGGCTTCTCCCGCAACGGCGTCACGCTGAGCCTACCGTCCGTCGATGGTGCGGGGTACCAGGCGGCCCATGAGCGCATGAGCGCAGCGTTCGAGGAGCTCACGGGCGAGAGGTCAGCGTATGATCCGGAGGTCGAGCACGCGATCGGCGATTTCGTGGACGACATCTCATCCTCGGTGCCCACGGCGCAGGACCTTGTTTCGGCGGGCGGGGCGGTCTCAGTGGCTGGCGCGGTGGCGTCTCATCTCGATCCCCTCACCGTGCTCAAAGGCCACTACCCCAGCGTGTATCTGACTTGGCTGAGTGCGACGGACGGGGAGGACCTGGTCGAGGCCGCGGGGTAAGGGAACCGGCTGCTAGATTTACGGTGCCCCAGTGCTGGAGGCGCGATTTTCGCTGCGCTCAGGCAACGGGCGCTCTGGGGCGCATGGGGCGTGGCGGGAATATGCGCTGCGGCCGAGATCTCGAATCCAATTTCAGAGGCACCTTGTGCGCGTTGCGGATCAAGGTGAGCTGCAGGTCAAGTGGACAAGCGCGACCGGGGGCTTAGGACGCCGAATTCATTTCAAGGGCCTTACCCGGTGGGCCAGAGCGATCGGGGGAGGGGCTTCACAAGAGCCAGCCCAGGCAGGAAGCCCTACCCCAGATCAGCGAGCACCTTCTCGAGGAGTCGCTTGAGCGTGCGGGTGTCTCCCTGGCCGAGATTGAGGCAATCGACGAAGGCCATGGGAATCTCCGACGCCTGCTCCCGCAGCGCGCGACCGGTATCGGTGAGACGCACGATGACCCGGCGCTCGTCCTCGGCATCACGCGCCCGCGCAACCAGCCCCTGCGACTCGAGCTTTTTCAGCAGCGGCGTCATCGTACCGGAATCCAGGTAGAGGCGCTGTCCCAGCTCGTTCACCGTGACGCCGTCCTGCTCCCAGAGCGCCAGCATCGTGATGTACTGCGTGTACGTGAGGTTGAGTTTGCGCAGCAGCGGCGTGTACCGTCGCGTGACCGCGCGCGACGCGGCGTAGAGCGGGAAGCAGAGCTGGTTGTCGAGCAACAGCTGAGGGTAGGCGTCGCGTGTCTCCGCGTTCGACCTCGTCGCCTTTTGCAGCTCCTCAACCTTCACGGGCCGTACCTCTATTCACCCACTATCGACATTCCGCGCAATAGATTACAACAGCCCCGCGATTGACTGTTCGACAATACCCATTTTTTCGGTGGGTTCAAAGCGAGCAACCACCGTGCCGTCGCGATCGATGAGGAATTTGGTGAAATTCCACTTGATATAGGCCTTGTCGCCGAACTCCTTGTCGACGCTCCGCTTGACGGCGCGCATGGCCAGGGCCTTCGCTCCCTTGCCGAAGCTCTCGAACGGCTTCTGCGTGGCGAGGTCGGCGAAGAGCGGCCAGGCGTTGTCGCCGTTGACGTCGCCTTTCTTGAACTGGGGGAAGTCGGCGCCGAAGGTGACGGAGCAGAACTCGTGGATCTCCTCATCGCTGCCGGGCGCCTGGTTCTTGAACTGGTTGCAGGGGAAGTCGAGGATCTCGAACCCCTGGTCGCGGTACTTCTTGTAGATGGCCTCGAGGTCCTCGTACTGGGGTGTGAAACCGCAGCCGGTGGCCGTGTTGACCACGAGCAGGACCTTGCCCGCGTACTCCTTGAGGGAGACCTCGGTTCCGTCGGGTTTGATGGCGGTGTGATCGTAGATGCTCATGGGGAACCCTTTCTCCACGACCGCGGCGCATCTGCCCCGTGGCCATATCTATTAGACAATTAAATTTTACGCAATTAAAATACCGGTAGACAGCGGGAGATTGTTCTTCACCATACCTGCATGGGTCAATTGGATAAGCAGACCTACCGTACCTGCAGGAAAAAAGCTATGTTATTGCAGGGCGCCGCAGCGCTTGGACAGGTTGGACTCAAATGCGACCGCAGTCCGCCACGCGGGGCTCAGGTGTCAGGCGTTGCCTACCAGGCGGAGAGCCCGGTGTGCGCGGCAAACGGGGTTACCCCGACACGAAAGAATGCGCATGGCGGGGGATTTCACCGATGCGCGCGGAAAACGGAGGGACATGAGGGACACAGATCGCATCCTCGACTTCATGGTGCGGCTCTCGCGCGAGGCCATCCGCAACGGGGCCTCCATCGAGTACGCGATCAGCGCCATGCGTCACATCGCGGCGAGCTACGAACTGAACGACCTGAGCGTGTTCGCCTTGAGCAGCTACATTTCTGTCTCAGCTGAGGCCCCTGGCGGCGAGCATCGCACGCGCCAGATCACGGTTCCCGAGCCTGCGATCCATCTGGCGCGGCTCTGGCGCCTGAATCGTCTCTCGCTCGATGTCTGCGAGGAGGTCCCCGACCCAGCCAGCCTCGACGGCCGCCTGAACCATGCGCTCGAGGCCCCGAGCTACCCGAAGCCGGCGGTCTTCATGGGCCAGGTTATCGCCATCTCGTGCGTATGCATGATCCTCGGCGGCACCGTGGGCGACGCGTTCGCGACCGGATGCTCCGCACTGGTTGTATGCGTCATCTTCGACCTGCTTGAGCGCTGGGGGATCGACCGCATCATCGGCAACGCGGTGGGCATGTGGGCCGGCACGAGCCTTGCGATCATGCTCGTCCGCGCCGGCATCGGCGACAGCAACAGCATGGTCGTGATCTCGGTCAGCCTCCTCATGATCCCGGGTATCCCGCTGGTGAACGCCGTGGGCAACCTGGTGCGCGGTAACGAGCTCAATGGCACCTACCAGCTCATGCGCGTGACGCTCGAGTCGCTGATGCTGGCGCTCGGCACCTATGCGGGGGTCACGATGATGGGAGGGATGGCCGCATGGTAGAGAACCTGATCCTGATCGCCCTCTCGTTTGCGGCGTCGCTCGCGTTTGGTATCGGATTTCAGATCCGCCGCGAGGACCTGGTGATCGCGGGCATCGGCGGTGCCGTGGTGCGCACGGTGAGCATCATCCTTACCGCGCTGATCTCCTCGCATTTTGTGATCGTCGGGATCTCCGCGCTGGCCGCCGGCCTTTTCGGCGGTGTGCTCGCCCGACGCCGCCGCGCCCCGTCGGCCTATTTCGTGTATCCCTCGCTGACCCCGCTTATCCCCGGCGATTTGTTCCACTACGCGCTTGCGGCCATCCTTGTGCGCGATATGGATTCGTTTACGCGGAATGGGTTGGACTGCATGATGTCGCTGCTTGCGATGGCAATCGGCCTGCTCGTGGGCTCCGCGATCTCCGCGGCGGCACGTGGAAAGACGAGCTGCCGCATCGACGAGCGTATGGGCGGCCGCACGCGGTAGCCGGGCGAGCCTGGCAGCCGGCGAGCTCGGTGGCTGGGCGTGCTCGGCAGCTGGTGAGACGGTTTCTCGGGTCTGAGCAGGGAGCATGTGGCGAGCCTCGTTGTCTGTGGCCGGCCGTGCTCGGTAGCCGGCGGGGCAAGTTTCTCGGGTTTGAACAGCGGTCATGTTCTGACGCTTGGTGTTTGTAGCCTGTAGTCCACTGCTTGCCATTCCGCGTCGTTGGTTCGCAGGGGCTTGGAAACGTACTTCCGACGGTGCTTTCATGCAGATTGCTCCCGGGACCGCCTCGAAATGACGTTTCGCTTCCCATCTTGTGCGCGACTGCGCACTGTGCCCGATGCGCCGGCCCGACGGGTGAAAGGACCTACCGGGCCGCGCCACAGGCTTACAAGGGGCCGAAAACCTCCTTTCGGCTGTCTCATCATGCAGATCGCCCTCAGTACTGCCTTGAGATGACGCTTTATTCTCGTCCGGTGCAATGCGGCCGCACCATGCGGTGACGGGGGCGCGCCGAGTCCCAGGCGCTGCAATCGGCCCGATGGAGGCGGGGGGGGGTGGGTGCCAACGTTCAACGCACAGCTTGATCGATGCGAGCGTTCAGCGCACAGCCTGATCGGTGCAACGCCCAGCGCGCACAGCCTGAGCGGCGGCCGCGCTTACTCAGCGAAGCGTTTTGAAGCGGCATTTGATGGACATTTGTCAGTGTTCAGAGGAGGGGCAAGCGATCGAACCGTGCCCGGCACGGGCTCGCACGAGACTGCTAGTAGAAAATGTCAGATCTGAGTCAATTCACGACGCATTTAGCATGCTTGACAGGCTTCGCGTCGATCATGGCCAGTCGCCACGCCCATATTAAACAACTACTATCAATATATGTTCGTTATGTCTATTCGTCTGAAGGCCATGGGTAGGCCGCGCCAAGTCAGAATGACGCAGATCTGACATTTTCTACTAGGAGATCGGTCGGGCCAAAAACAATGAACCGAAAAAACTTATATTTTGAATAAATAATAGGAATTTATGAAATCAATCGAAAACGATACGAGAGAGGGCCCTCGTGGACGGCTAATCCAGTCGAACGGACGGTACAAACCGGTGGGTTCGGTGTCGTCGCATGATGAGCCATGCATGGGGGTGCGATGCCAGCGCATAAAGAGCTACGTCCGGAAGCCACAGCGCCAGCCAAAACGGAACCGAGCCAGAAAGCCCCGAACATGGCACGCGGTGGATCGAGCTCGGAAAGGCCTTGGTGCCGTCGCATGATGAGCCGTGCAGGGGGTGCGGCGCCGGCGCATAAAGAGCTGCATCCGGAGGTCACAGTTCCGTTGCACTCATCAGCTGTCAAGTCCATGAGCGCCGCGCCGCCATTTCAAACTTGCCAAGAACGTGACAAAATCCACCCCTTCTGCACCGTTAAACCGGGTGCAGGGTATAACCCCCTCGATAAGGGTGGATACCTGCAGCGCAATATTTCCAGTGTGTCCGCCCACGTTCTCATGACAAGTAGATAGGAGCGGGCAATGAAACATGGGTACGAGATCCTGTCCGATCCGTTCCTCAACAAGGGGACGGCGTTCACCATGGAGGAGCGAGAGCGCCTGGGCCTCGTTGGCCTGCTGCCCCCGCATGTCCAGACCATCGAGGAGCAGGCGGATCAGGCATATAAGGCCTACAGCGCGCAGGAGTCCGACGTCGCACGCCGTCACTACCTCATGGACGTCTTCAGCCGCAATCGCACCCTGTTCTATTACCTGTTCAGCCAGCACGTCGAGGAGTTCATGCCGATCGTGTACGATCCCACGATCGCCCAGGACATCGAGGAATACGGCAAGGCCTATCTCGAGCCGCAGCACGCCGTCTACCTCTCGATCGACCGCGACGACGACATCGAGGACGTGCTGCGCCGCGCCGCCGACGGCCGCGATATCGACCTCATCGTCGTTACGGACGCCGGTGCGATCCTCGGCATCGGTGACTGGGGGACCAATGGCGTCGAGATCTCCGTCGGCAAGCTGATGGTGCACACCGCGGCGGCCGGGATCGATCCACGCCGCGTGCTCCCTGTGGTCCTCGACGCAGGCACCGATCGCGAGAGCCTGCTCAATGATCCGCTCTACCTCGGCAACCGTCACAAGCGCGTGCACGGGGACGAGCTCCTCGCGTTCGTGGACCGGTTCGTGAAGGCCGCTGAGAAGGCGTTCGGCTACTTCTACCTGCACTTTGAGGACTTCGGCCGCGATCACGCCGCGCGCATCCTCGAGCGCTACATCGACAAGCGCCCGACCTTCAACGACGACATCGAGGGCACCGGCATCATCACGCTCGCGGGCGTGCTCGGCGCGCTCCAGATCTCGGGTGAGCGCCTCGTTGACCAGGTGTACGTCTGTTTCGGCGCGGGTACAGCCGGCGTTGGCATCGCGAATCGAGTCATGGGCGAGTTCGTCGCCCAGGGCCTGAGCGAGGACGAGGCCCGCAGCCGGTTCTACCTGGTCGATCGCCAGGGCCTGCTCTTCGACGACATGGACGACCTCACCCCCGAGCAGAAACCCTTCGCGCGCTCGCGCTCCGAGTTCGCCGACGGCGCTGATCTCACGACCCTGGCCGCCGTGGTGGGCGCCGTGCACCCCACGATCCTCGTGGGCACCTCGACGGTCCACGGAGCCTTCACCGAGGGGATCATCCGCGAGATGGCGGCCCACGCGAAGCGCCCGATCATCTTCCCGCTGAGCAATCCCACCAAGCTCGCCGAGGCCACCGCTGCGGATCTCATCCGCTGGACCGACGGCCGCGGCCTCGTGGCCACCGGCATTCCGTCCGACCCCGTTGAGCACGAGGGCGTCACCTACGAGATCGGCCAGGCCAACAACGCCCTGATCTATCCCGGCCTCGGCCTGGGTGTGCTGGCTGTTCACGCGAGCCTGCTCACCGACGCGATGATCTTGCGCGCGGCCCACTCACTCGGCGGCCTGGTTGACACCACGAAGCCCGGAGCTGCGGTGATCCCGCCGGTCTCGCTGCTGAACACCTTCTCGAACACGGTGGCGACGGCCGTGGCGACGCAGGCGGTCGCCGATGGCCTGAACGCCGCGGGCGAGGCGGACGCCGAAGTCGCGGTCAAGGCGGCCCGCTGGGAGCCGCGGTACGAGTAGCCAACCAGTGCCTCACGGTCTCAGGCGACATGGTCGAGGCCGTGAGGCAGTTTCACGTTCCAGGGGAGTGAGGCAAGGATCCCCACGGCCAGTTCCAATGGAAGGTCGGCACACGCGAGCCGAGGCACCCGCCGCCAGCATGGAGCGGGGAAGCGTGCGGCCCGCGAGCGGCGCAACCAGGCGCGGCCACGC
>OBWZ01000438.1_pt1 | contig 12439 bp, 12 predicted proteins | sample 1476561 | NCBI WGS metagenome assembly OBWZ01 (sample SAMEA2580138, study PRJEB22360) | human gut metagenome | biome: human gut; feature: human-associated habitat; material: faeces | place: Denmark | collected 2008/2010 | reverse complement strand
ACGCGACGGGGCCACCACGCGTGCGGCGCCGATCACCGCGGAGCGCCAGATGATGTGCACCGCCCCGACGAGGACTGCGAACGTGCAGAGAAGGTCAATCACCGCATGCGGGAGCAGGCTGACCGCCGCAACCGCGCCGATGAGGCCGAGGGTGAAGGGAACCATATCAGGCACCTTCCTGCGCGGCCGCGTCCGCGCCGCCCATGAGGTCGACGAAGTAATCCTCGATGTCGCGCTCGAGAAGGCTGAGCTCGAGGATCGGGATGCCCGCATCGAAGAGCGTCTGCGAGACCAGCTCGACTGTCGGGTCGCCGGCGTTGGCGGGATTCGCGCCGCTGCCTCCGAACCGGGCGTCCGCCCGCTGGCCCTGTGCGGCCAAGGAGATGATGATCGCCTGAGTGGGATCGACGCGGATCTGCGCGGTGGGCATCCGCTCCTCGAGCACCACGAGGGCGCGTGCCGGGTCGCTCACGCGGACGCGGATGGAGCTCCCGCATTGATCATGCAGCTCCTCGGCGGTGAGCTCGCGGACCATCCTGCCGTCTCGGATGACACCGAACCGGGTTGCCACGCGGTTCAGCTGATCGAGCACATGGCTCGAGATCAGGATCGTCACGCCGCGCTCGCGGTTGATCTCCGTGAGGGTGCTCCGCATGGCGCGGGTCGCCTCGGGATCGAGGCCGTTGAACGGCTCATCCAAGAGCAGCAGGTCGGGGTGGCCCACCAGGGCGAGCGCGAGGCCGAGCCGCTGCTTCATGCCGAGGGAGAGGGATTTCGCCTTCTTGCGGGCCGCTCCCCCGAGCCCCACGAGCTCGAGCAGCTCGTCGGCGTGTTCGGCCGGCTTGAGCTCCCCTACGGCGAGGGCCTTGATGATGAGGTTGTCTCGGACGGAGTGGCTGTTCAGGATCCCCGGGTTCTCGATCAGGGCGCCGATGCGCGAAGGCGTGCCGGCGAGGTCGACTTTCGGCCGGCCCGTTCCAAGGACGGCCTTCCCGAAGAGCTCCAGCTCGCCCGAGGTGGGGCGCATGAGGCGGGCGATCATCTTCATGGCGGTGGACTTGCCGGCCCCGTTCTTGCCAACAAGACCGTAGATGTCGCCGGAGCCTACGCGCATGTCGAGCGCGTCGACGGCCCGGTGCTTGCCGAATGTCTTGGTGAGCTGTCTCGTGCGGATGGCGTCCATCGCGCTTCCCTTCTTCCCTGTGCGGTTCCGTCTGATCTGATGTCTTCAGTATGCGGTCGGGACCTTGGGGAAGTCTTCACCAAGCATAAAGAGTTCCTAAAGAGGGGCGCGATGGGAGGGGCTGTTCAAGCATGCGGACGTTCTTCGGATCCCAGGTTTCCGTAGCGTTGCCGAGGTTCACAGGGGAGAGACTTGCTGACGGCCCTCACTCGGCGAGCCTGAAACCCATGCCCCAGACGGTCTTGATGTAGCTCTCGGTCCCCGTGGGCTTGAGCTTGGTCCGGATGTTCGAGACGTGCACATTCAGCGTGTTGTCATCCGCGGCATGGGGCTCTCCCCAAGCCTGCTCGAAGAGCTCCTGCTTCGACCAGGCGCGCTCGGGGCAGCGCATGAGGATCTCGATGATGTTGAACTCGAGGCGGGTGAGCTCAACGGGGGCGCCGGCCACGCGAAAGGTGCGGGCGACCGGGTTGAGCTCCCAGGATCGGAAGGTGAGCGCCTTGCCGTTCCCGTGGCTGTCTGCGGCACCCTCGTCGAAAGGCCGCCGATGCCTGAGCTGCACCTCCACGCGGGCCACGAGCTCATCGAGATCAAAGGGCTTGGTAAGGTAGTCGTCGGCACCGAGCTTCAGCAGGTCGATCTTGTCGGCGACGGCGGTGCGTGCCGAGATTACGATGATGGGCGTGCCTGGGTCACACGTGCGGATGAGCGAGACGAGCTCCTCGCCGGTCATGCCCGGAAGCATGAGGTCACAGATGACGACCGCGAACCCGCTGTGGTCGATTCCCGCCGCCTCGTCCCCGAACTCGGCATCGAGCACGAGCGCCGCCTCCGAGCCCGAGAACGCCTGTGTGCAGGAGAACCCCGCGCGAGCGAGACGTGTGGCCACGATCTGATTGATATCGGCATCATCCTCGATGATGAGGGCCCGCGCGTCCGCCATGGAGGCTCCTTTCAGTCTTGTCTATTGTAGGGACCTTTTACGTCGCGCCCACCCGGGACGCGTGAAGCGGCATCGAGTACGATAGCGCATAGTGATAAATCGCCCCGGATGCGCGCGGGGCTGGTGCGAAGGGGGCGCGGTGTACGACAACGCGATAGCCTTGATGGAGGCGATGTCCCAGGCGGGCATCGAATATCGAAGCGACACCCCGCTCGACGACGACAACCTCATCGACACCGTACGCGTGGGATGGTCGGGCGCTCATCTGCCGCCAACGCAGATCCGCTTCCGCATCAACGATCGTGGCGCTCACCTGGAGACAACGCCCCTCGGCCGGGTTTCCCCAGGCAGCCGCGGGTGCGCCCTCGAGCTCGTGAACGAGTTGAACGGCTCCTACCGTTGGGTCACCTTCTCCGTCGATGCCGACGGCAACCTTATCTGCACGACCGATGTCCCCCTGGTTCCCGAGGTGGCGGGCCTGTTCGGCATCGCCGCCATGGGTCGGATGTTCGACACCGCGGACGAGGTGTTCCCACGTCTCGCCGCCCTGTTCGAGAATTGATGCGCCTCGATCCTGAACATGCGCTTCGAAAGGATTCCTATGTTCGATGAAAATATCCTCCAAGCCCTGCTCTGGGCGGCACTCGGATGCGGTTTCACCTGGCTCATGACGACGGCCGGTGCCGCGGTGGTGTTCTTCTTTCGGTCGGATCGGGAGCTCACGCACCACATCTTCCTCGGATTCGCCGCCGGCGTCATGATCGCGGCGAGCATGTGGTCGCTGCTCGTCCCGGCCATCGACCAGGCGGGGGAGATGGGGCAGGTCGCATGGATCCCGGCTGCGGGCGGCTTCCTGCTCGGCGTGGGGTTCCTGATCTTGCTCGACACCTTGCTGCCGCACCTTCACGCCGAGGCCGATGAGGCCGAGGGCATCAAGACCTCATGGAAGCGCACGACCCTGCTCGTGTCAGCCGTCACGCTGCACAACATCCCCGAGGGCATGAGCGTGGGCCTGCTCTTCGCCATGGCCGCCCAGGCGTCGGGCGAGGCGGGTCAGGCCTACCTCGGCATGGCGTTCGCGCTCGCCATCGGTATCGGCCTGCAGAACTTCCCCGAGGGCGCGGCCGTCTCCCTCCCGCTCGCCCGCGAGGGCCTGTCACGCCGCCGCGCCTTCGTGCTTGGCAGCCTCTCAGGTCTCGTGGAGCCCATCTTCGGCATCGCGGTCGTGCTCGTCTCCGGATGGATCCAGCCGTTCATGCCCTGGCTGCTGTCGTTCGCCGCAGGCGCGATGATCTACGTCGTGGTGGAGGAGCTCATCCCCGAGGCGCATCTTGGCGAGCACAGCAACGTGGGGACGCTCGGCGTGATCGCCGGCTTCGTCATCATGATGGTGCTCGACGTGGCCTTGGGGTAGGAATGCACCGGGGCGGCCGCTCCCGACCGCCCAAGCCTTTTCGCCGTATCTGACCTTGCGATCGTTCGGAGCTGCATGATCAAGCTGTTTGCAACCGACCTCGATGGGACCCTCCTCAACCTCTTTCATATGCCGGACGCCACCATCCTGCGGGCCCTCCGGCGGGTGACCGACGCGGGCGCCCATGTGGCCATCGCGACGGGGCGCACCATGCGCACGCCGAACGATTTCGGCCTCATAGGGGCCCCGCTCGAGGCGGTCTGCGCGAACGGCTCGATCGTGCTCGATCGCACGGGCGAGGTCATCCATCATCAGGCGGTCGACCCCGCGCTTCTCGAGGAGATGATCACGGCCTTCCCGGGAGTCTGCTTTGAGTGCGTGGGGCTCGAGCATGTGTACGTCACTGGCACGCCTGAGATGCGCGAGCAGGGCTTTCAGCGCGATGGGCTCGTCCGTCGCGTGCTGATGGCGGGAATGCGGGCCCGAGGTGCCCAGATGAGCGCCGGCTTCCTCTATGAGCAGTCAGTCTCGGACATCCTCGCGCATGAGATCTGCAAGGTGAACACGCGCGTCTCCGATGAGGGCCTCGAGCGCGAGCTCCACGCCTTCCTCGACGGCCACGCCGATACGGTGCTGAACACGCCGTTCAACCCGGTGATGTTCGAGATCACCGACGTGCGGGCGAGCAAGGCCCAGGCGGTTGCCTGGCTGGCAGAGTACCTGGGGATCCGCGAGGATGAGGTGGCGGTCTACGGCGACGGTGGCAACGACATCGCGATGCTCGAGCGCTTTGACCATGCGTACGCGACGAGCAGCGGCACGTCTGTGGCGAAGCGGGCGGCGGGTACGGTGATCGGCTCCTGCGCCTTCCACGCGGTCCCGCGGCACATGATGGCAACGATCCGCGCAGAGCGGGGGTAAAGCCGCTGCACCGGGAAACCTAGTCGGATGCCCGTGCAGCGGCCTTACATGACCGTGCGAATACCCAAGGAACTTGTGGGTGTCCCGATATCGATCGATCAGAGCTCAATCACATGGCCGCTTTCAGCGGATGCGTGAACCGCGGCGGCGATTCTCGTGGCCTGAAGCCCGTCGAAAGCGGTTGAGCGGAACGCGCGGCCGTGTAGGATGTCGCTCACGAATTCCTGCATGGGCTCCAGGCCAAATCCGCTTGCCTTATCCTTTTCAAAATTCATGAACAGATAGTTGGGGAGATCCTCTTTTTTGTCAGTGTAGTTCTTCACCCCGCGGTACGACTCATTCTTTAAATAACAGCGGTCGGTGAGGATCACCAGCTGCCCGTCGTTCGACTTGGGAAATGTGTTGGGAAGAACCCAGCTGGTGTCCACGGTCCAAGCCGCCCCGTCACTCATGGTGAGTGTTGCTGTCAGGGTGTCCCATGTATCGATGCCGCGGGATTGAAGAACACGCTTCGAGCCCTGCGCGTACACCTTCACCGCTTCGGCTCCGGTCATATAGCGGATCAAATCGTAGCAATGCACACCGAGGAACCAAGATGGTGAGGATTGAGCTGACCAGGTAAACCAGGATTCAGGTACGGCGATGATGTCGTCAAGCGACATATAGCCGCGCAGCACGGTGTCCCCGCCGCGAATCATCTCATCGCGCATGCAGTTGTATGCGGGATCCCATCGCTTATGGAAATCCAAGGCGATTCTAACGCCCTTATCTTCGGCAAGTCGCATGAGCGTCTCGCACTCTTCGACAGTGGTCGCCAAGGGCTTCTCGATTAGCAGATATGAGATGCCAGCTTCGATCGCATCGCGTGCAGGTTCGAAGTGGTATGGATCAGAGGTCGCGATGGTGATCGCATCGAGATCTTCTGCCTCGATCATTTCTCGAACGCTTGCATAGCCTTTGATCCCATAGCGCTCCTGGGCTTCCAGCCGCCTCTTCTCATTGAGCTCGCAGACGGCGACATTGCTTACCTGGGGATCGCAGAGGAAGGTGCGAAGATGGTAGTTGCCGTAGATGCCTGCCCCGACAACGCCGATCGATAGGCTTTCCATGCTATTGGCCTCCTTTGGGTGTCGGCTATTTCGACTCGGTTCCGATCGTCTCTTCAAAGCGCTCGTCCTCTTTTGCATAGAAGCGCTCCAGGAGCTTGCCGAGTGCGATTGCGACGGCCATGAGCGCCACGAGCAGGAGAGCTCCCACATAGGGGACCTGTGCGAGCAGGGTGGGGATGAGGATAAACAGATCGCCGAAGGCCATCGTGGTCGCAAGCTGCCCCTCCGCCACGAGCGTCATCCCGGCTGCATCGGCGAGCTGTGTGAAGAACGGGGCGGCCCAGCTGGAGATCCAGAGCACGATGGGAATGAAGATCAGACTTGAGCAGATGGTGCGTCGGCGATTCGCGCGGTGGATGATGGTTGCGAAGCAGACATAGAAGGCCGCGAAGGGAACCTCGCCAAGGGGAAGTGTGATATTGCCGGGGAGCACAGCTGCGACGAACATGAAGATCGGAACCATCAAGAATCCAACTGAGATGGTCACCGGATGGCCGATCGTGACGGCGGAATCAAGTCCGATGGAAAGCTGGCGGTCGGGGAAGTGCTTGGTGAAAAAGCTTTTTGCCTGGTTTGAAATGGGGATGAGGCCTCCGACGAGCATTTTCACCACCATGGGGAACAGTTCGAGAAGCGCCGCGGTTTTGATCGTGACGTCTGCCACGCCCTTGAAGTCATAACCGGCAACTACACCGAAGAACAGTCCGAGGATCAGCCCGAGGTAGATGCGCTCGCCAAATATCAGACTGACATAATGGCTAAGCCCCTTGCTCTCTTCAAGCTCCTCATCGTCATCTTCGATGGGCTTATGGGCGAAAAACGGGATGAGATCGTAAACCTTATCAAGTACGAGGAAGATGGGCGCGCTTGCGGCGGCGAAGCCATGGGGAATCGAGATGGCGGGGATGCCGATGATCTCCTGGGTACGGTGAGCCATGATATCGGCGATCTTGAGGCCGAGGACCGCATGTGTGACGCCGGCCAGCACACCGAGCCAGAAATTGCCGGTGACCAGTTGAACGATGCCGCCTGTGATTGCGAAGTACCAGAAGTTATAGACATCGACGTTGACCGTGTTCGTGAGCTTCAGCGCGACAAGTGCGATATTCACGAGGATGATTATGACAATGAGCGCGGCGCCGATCAGGCTGCTAAAGCCCACAGCCGCCGCTGGAGAGCCGCCCACATCGATGGCCGTGAGGTTGAGGTTCAGGACCTCGACCATTCGGTTGATGACCGGTCCCAGCGAATCCGCAGTGAGCGTGGCAACCAGGCTGACGCCGACTAGTCCGATGCCGACGGTCGCGCCCGCCTTGATCGCCCTTCCAGGCTTCAGGCCAAACAACAGACCGATGACGCACATGAGTATCGGGACGAAGATGTAGCTTCCCAGGTCGACAAAGTACTGAACTGCTCCGGAGACCGTTTCGAAGAATTCCATGGATTGCGCTCCTTTTCTGTTGCGAGAAGATGGGCGTCTATGCCTTCAGTGTTTCGACAATCTGCTGAGCAACCTCCTCTTCGCCGATTCCCGTCAGGAACGCACTGCCCGTGATGCAGGGCGTCTGGTACTTTTTTCGGACTTTCATAGTGGTGATGATGAGATCGACTGTGCCGTCGTATCCGTCCACTTGGCCGAGCGTGCATTGAATGAGCCTGCCTCGTATGCCGTTCTGCTTCAAAACGGATTCAACTTTGTCGAGCACCATGCTCGAAGTGGCAAGTCCCGCCCCACAGGCAATCACGATTTGTTTCATCTTGTGTCCTTCCGTAGTGGTTGTCGCGCATATCCGGTGCGCATGCTTTTACGGTGTGATGTGTTCGTTGAGGGCGTGGCACACCTCATCGCCCGTCTCCAAATGGAGGAGCGACGAGAGCAGCTCTTCATCTCTAATCAGGCGCATCATGCAGGTCAGCATCTCCAAGTGCGCATGCGCACTTTCCATGGCGAGGATGAATATGATGCGAACCGGTAACTCCTCGTCGGCATCTTCCATATTTGCAAAAGGGACCGGGGACCTAAGAACCCCCACCGCCACATGGTTTCCTTTGACACCCCCGTTTGCATCAGCATGGGCAAGTGCCACGGAAGCGCCCCGGGTTGGGAGGCCTGTGGGATAGTTCCGCTCTCGTTCGCACACGAGATCCGGATACGTAGGCCCCACACACCCTTGCTCGACGAGGGGCCGCGCCACCTCGCGCAGCGCGTCATCTCGCGTGGGCGACACTATGTCGACCTGTACGAGTTCTGGATCAAATTGAAACGTCATGCCTCACCTCCGGTGAATTCCCGATGCACGGCGCGCGCGTCAGGGCTAGATAGAATTCGATCCAACCGATCGCGATCATTAAGGACATGCAAAACCTGTTTGAGCAGATCCAGGTGTTCGTGCGGCTCCGCGGCAGCAATCAGCACGAGTAACCGGATGGGCATGCGGGCATGGGCGACATAGAAGGGCCGTCTTGACAACACCGCGGACACTGCGCGCTCTGTTGCTCCAGAAATAGGGGAGCCTTGCGGGAGAATCGCGTAGGGCGAGATGATACCGGTGCCCCCGTTAGCCTCGACGTTCTGTAGTATCGACTCGGCTATGCTTTCAGTTGGGAGATCGTCGAGACTCAATGCCTCGCATGCCAGCCGCACGGCTTCCCGCCAGTCAGGCACATCGGAGACGATGCGAATCCGCTCAACGGGCAAAACCTCCCACATGCGTATCACCCCACTTGCAGGACCTATTCCGATACCGCGATAGATGCATCTTGTAACTTCATTATGCGGAGGGGCTTAACATGTATGAAGTCCAAATAGTTTGAATGTATGAGTGCAAGGCCATGTGCTCTCTAGCTATGCTGCAATCCGTGCAATCTCTCTGCACTTTGGCCTCATGCGTGAGGCGATATAAGGGCACATAGAACTAGGCGATGGCTATTTCCTCAGCGTCTGTGAGGTCGGCTGCATGCTTGTTAAGAAGGGATAGGGCGCTTTCTGCATTGCGGCACCGCGTAATACCGCTGACCAGGGCAGATCGCTTGGACAAGTTCATGATCTCCCTGAGTGCATGCAAATGTGTCCCTTGCTCGGGGTTTGCAAGCGTGAATAGCAAGCGCGCGCAGCGGCCCTCTCCGAACTGAATCGGATCGACTGAGATTAGCAACGAGAGGCACAGCGCACGCGCCCCTTGCTGAGGTTCCGCGTGTGCGAGGGCTACGTTGTCATGCAGCACGATATACGGGCCGTTTTCGTCGACCAAGTCGATCATGGCTTGGACGTATGCATCGGTAACTAAGTTGGCATTGAGAAGAGGGGCTGCCGAGAGGCGGATGGCATCGCGCCAGGAGGGTGCGGTGTCTACAAAGGTTACGAAGTCCGGTGTAAGGAGATCGAGTACACCGGGTTGATGCCTATCGGGGATTTCAATAAAAGATCCCCCTTTCTGCAGGAAGGCGTAGACTGCGCGCTTGAGGTCCGGCATTCGGTCATCAGGGACGAAGGCAGATAGTATCTCGAAGAGACCTTCTTCGCGCCCGTCTGCTAGCACATGTGGATTCATGTGCAACGCCATCATGGAGGCGATGCGCGACCTATCCGCATCTGTCATCAGGGGGCTTACCTTGATCCACGGGATCTCGCTTCGGATGGGAACGGTGGTAACGATAAAATCCGCTTCGCCGAGATAGGAGTTGACTTCTTCTGCTTGGATGATGGCGACAACGGTTACATTTGCATAAAGCTGCTCGATCTCACGACTCAGCAGTTTGGAAGTCGCCATGCCGCTCGGGCAGACCACAAGCACGCGGACACCGCGGTAAAAGGGGCTCGCGCTTTGGCGCAGGTGACCGGCGAAATGCATGGTAATGTAGGTAATCTCACTGTCAAACAGGGGAAAAGGGAATGCCTCTCGCAGATCCGCTCCGAGTTCAGATACCAGTCGATACAGATCGAGGTAGTGGTCTTTGACCTCTTGGAGAAACGGGTTGATAACCTGAATGGAGAGGCGATGATAGTAAGCAGAGAGCTTGAAATGCATGTAAAGCGAGTTCACCAGGCCGTCTTTCTCGATGAAATCGCAATGGGTCACATGTTCAAATAGATTTACGAAACGTTGAGCGAGCTCGAAAAGGCGTATATCGTCGTCCCCCTCATCGATTCGCGCGAGGCGGCCGGCGCGCGAACCAAGGAGCTGCACACTCAGATACAGCTGCTCATATTCGCTCAGATCGTTGAATCTTTCTTTGACAAGCTGGTGCTCGCGCGTGTCTTCGAGGCTTTGAATCTCTAAGAGCGAGCAATCAAACGTGTCATTCGCATTGCAGATAATTGCAAGCGTGCAGGCGATGAGAAGAAGGTCGGCGTCCGCGTATCCGCTATCGGTCATAGAGCTGATGGCGTTAAGCCGATCGAGATAGTCTTTGACGATTGAAGGGTCGAGAAATTCAAGACGCATGTACGGGGCATCCGCGAGGAGGCGCTTCAGATGAAACAGGAGAACCGTGCGTTTGGAGAGGGCTGCGCCCTTGATGGCATAGCCGGCTATCGAATCGTAGTCGAGCCAGAGGTCGTAGCCCTCAAGCTCAGATCGGAGCGCCTTAAGATCATTGAAAACGGTGTTACGGGAGATGTCGAGTGACTGCATGATCGTATCGACGTGCACTGCGGTGGGGGGATATTGAAGCCAGCAGGCGAGGTAATCCCGACGCTCATCCGGGCGGAGATGCACGTTAGTTTGGTTGCTGGCGAGAAGCCTGGGGACATGCTGGCGCTGCGAATCGGTTAGGTACCAGCCCTGCCCGCGTCGATTTCGTATGAACCCCAGGGATTGCTCATTTAATTCCTCGTTAACCTTGCTGATGAGGTAGTAGACGGTCCTACGGCTGCAAGAAAGGCTTTGCTGTAGATGCTCCAGGCTTATAGGGGAGGCCGAGTCATGTAGGAGTTCGATGAGCGTCCGTCGGCGCTCCTCGTACGATACCGTCATACTTCCCCCTTATGCAGCTCGTTTGCATGAGCCTACCACACGTCTCAGTCAGCTCTTGTTGTTTCGCATTGCTGCAAAGCCAGGGCAGATCATTGGCGGGGCCGCTGTATTGGGCTTTTCCATCGAATCGTGCGGATTGCCGAGTCACCGCTGAGCAGGGAATGCACAGCAAGTCTAGTGCGATGTCCTCAAGCAAAAACTTTACGCTTTGGCACAGGCTTCCCCTCCACTCGCGCGAACCTCCTCAGTTTGGTATAGGTTTTTGCCCTCAGCCTGAGTAGGCAAGAAGATTTTCGACGAAATGCGCAGGTCAATGTCGCGTGCTGAGGGCGTCTGCTTCACGCCGCTGCCAAAACCTGTACCAAACTGAGGAGGTTTTGCCGCGTGGTCACAGAACCTGTACCAAAGCGGAGAGAGCGCCTTCGTCGCTCGAATGCCGCCGGCACCTCCCATGGGGCCATGGGGACTCGTGCTGGCCTGCGGTCCCGTCAAACATGGAGCTCCCTTGATGATGCACATGATGTGCAATAATGCGCATGCCGTGCAATTGAAGACCACATCGAAGGGGGAGTATGCCGCAGGCTGAACTCAAATGTGATCGTCGCTCACTCCGCTCGCAGCGGGCGCTCATGCACGCCTTCGCTGGCCAGCTTGCAGACGGCGAGGAGCTCTCGCGCATCACCGTGGGCGCGCTCACAGACCGGGCTGGTCTCACGAGGCGCACCTTCTACACCCATTACCGCGACATCCCGGATTTCGTCGCCGCGGTCGAGCGCATCCTCATCGGGGAGATCCGCGAGCTCATCATGGGCCTCTCAAAGGCGACCCTGCCTGAGGTCTACGAAAGCATCCAGGACCTCGAGCCCGCTCCTGGCTCTGTCCGCCTGCTCGAGTACTTCGTCGAGAACCGCGCGGTCATCTCGGGCCTCCTCGGCCCCGCCGGAGACCCGGCCTTCATCAAGCGCATCGTCGACATGGCCCGCGACGCCATCTCGGAGCGCATGCAGATGGGCATCTACCCGGAGGCCCTCGGCACCTTCTTCGACTACTACGTCTCCTACGTCGTCTCCGCTGAGACGGGCATGGTGCAACGGTGGTTTGAGAACGGGATGGCGGAGGGCCCCGAGACGATGGCGCGCATCATGACGGTCATCGCCTTCGTGCGACCCGGCGACCTCTACGGCCTGCCCATCGATATCAACGTGCCGGCCTACGGCATGAAACTCATGAATCTGAGCACTGAAGAGAACGAGGGGATCTAACCATGGATGAGATCACGCTGGGCGCTGATACCGAGAGTCCGTCCTGCGGGTGCGCCGCCGATCAGGGCTGCGGCTGCGGCGGATCGGACGCCGCGGGCGCGTGCTGCGGCACCGCGTCGGCCCCCGCCGAGGACGAGGTCCCAATCGAGGACACTGTCACGGAGCCTGCCCTCTGGTATCCCGAGCGCGCCAAGGGCCCGCTCCACCTCGGCGTCGACGTCGGCTCTACCACGGTCAAGCTCGCCGTCCTGAACGATGACAACGAGATCGTCTACGCCAAGTACCAGCGCCACCACACCGACGTGCGTGCCTGCGCCCGCGACCTCTTCGCCGGCGCGGTCAAGCTCCTGCCCGACACGGCCATGACCTGTGCCATCACCGGTTCGGGCGGCATGCTCCTCTCGCAGTGGCTCTCGCTTGAGTTCGTCCAGGAGGTCATCGCGAGCAAGCGCGCCGTGGCGGCCCTGATCCCCGAGACCGACGTGGCCATCGAGCTCGGCGGCGAGGACGCCAAGATCATCTACTTCGACTCCGGTATCGAGCAGCGCATGAACGGCACCTGCGCCGGCGGCACGGGCGCGTTCATCGACCAGATGGCGGCCCTCCTCCACACCGACGCCTCCGGCCTGAA
>OBWZ01000437.1_pt1 | contig 12456 bp, 7 predicted proteins | sample 1476561 | NCBI WGS metagenome assembly OBWZ01 (sample SAMEA2580138, study PRJEB22360) | human gut metagenome | biome: human gut; feature: human-associated habitat; material: faeces | place: Denmark | collected 2008/2010 | reverse complement strand
GCAGGCGGGTGTGCTCGATGATGTCCTGCGCGGCCTCGAAGTACTCCTCGGGGATGAGGGCTATGAGGTCGGACAGGCGGCGTGAGAGCTCGGGCACATGCTGGGTGAAGAGCCGCTCGACGGAGGCCTCATCCAACTGGTCGCCGTGCTTGCGCCCGAAGGCGAGCCCGCGGCCCATGGCGATGCAGTCATGGCCCGACTCATCGACCACGATGGCGATGTTGTTGTTGAGAACCTTAGCGATCGTCAACACGGGTACGCGGCTCCTTAGGCGGTTGCAGCATGAAGATAGGCGACATCGAAAGCGGTGAGCTCCTCACTTTCGGTGTCGCCCGCATGACCGGTCACGATCCTCATCAAGTTTGTGCATTCAGTGTAGGCGGTGGGGCGGGCGGTGTCAACAGAAAGTAAAGGCTGATGCCGAGGCTTTGCCCCGAGGCCGAAAACGGGAGCGGCCCCCGGACAAGCCGAGGGCCACCCACACGCTAATAACGCGAACCGGGGCGGCTCCAGAGTGCAGCCGAGCTACCCGATACATCATGGGCCCGGACCAATAGGTGTATTAAAGCTGATGTACTCAATTAACCGGGCGTTTGTTCATCTTCGGAGGTGTGCACATGCTGTTCTGGCTCTATCTGATCTACAAGATTCTTACGTTTCCCATCCTCGTGATCTTCAACGTCTGCCGTCGTGGCGGCTACCTTAAGTAACGTGGTACGGTGATCTTTTCTCGAACTTGTAAAACCTGGCCCCATTGGCCAGGAGTATTTCAAACATCTCACGGTCAAGGGCTGCGTGAATGCAATGGAATCCGACTTTTGGGCTTCGGCTCTCCATAGGGCCCGGCTACCGGCTACTTCGCGGGCTCGGTGTCTGTCGGCTCTATGGACTTGAGACATGAGCATCCCGTTCATCTCCGGCGTTTGGTCGGCGGTCCGCTCCGATCGTATGGTGCATGGATCTACCGGAGATCGCGTCTCGAAAAGCGGGTTTCTAGACGCTCTACCGGTTCAGGGTATGAGCGCGTCGCAAGCGGACGAGATGCAGGAGGCTTACTTGGCAAAATGGAGATTGAACATCTGCACGGTCACGTGCATCACGCGCTCATCTTCCTCATTCTGAATCTTACAGGTCCAACGTGCCGGCTTTAGACGCAGAACGTCGATCGCCCTTTCGGCAAGAGCGGCGCCGACCTCGTTCAAGACATGCTCGAAATTGGCCGTCTTTTTATTGAAAACAATCACGCTCACTTTGGTATCACGCCAAGTTGTGTATGAAAACAGCTGCTCAATAGCATCCAAGAAAGCTTTTCTTCCGCGCCAGCACTTGCATTCCGCGATATAGGCAGCGTGTTCTGCAAAGGGGATATAAATGTCGGTCTTACCGTGGTTCCTAAACGTTTCTCCGGTAGCGTTTTCGTAGTGGGTGTTCAACACGCCCAGGAGATGACTCCTGAGTTGCTCTTCGTTGAAGTCGCAATACGAACCTGGAGCGGCCTCCATCGTCGCGCACAGCCCGTCAATGATTTCGATGATGTGCGCATAGTCCTTGTCGCCAATGCTACGGGCAGGCTCCTCGGAAGAAGGCTCTGGCATGCTGAAGACAAGCCTCTTTCTCTTGAGCGGAATCGGCAAGGCCATAGGCGCTCCCTCAACCCTGTTGAGCGGGAGGTTGAGGCCCTGTCTAATCGTCGCGAGCTTATTAAGCCGCTCGATTCGCTGGTCTACGGCGCGTTCCACAAGTGGGCGAAGCGAGTCGTTGAACTCGGCCGCATCGGCGCTGACCCGATCTGCTGCCAGCTTGAATGTATCAATCTCAGCCTTGAAATGGGACTGGATCGCCTCTGCTGAGGCTTTGTCCTGCGGAAGCTCGTAGACAAGATGCAGTCGCCCGACACCGTCATGGTTCGGCTTATCTATCCGTTCATACCTGTAGGAATCGGAGAGCGAACAGATGGAGGGCGTCAGCTTAAATAGAGACGGGTCCCCCGTATAGGCAACGCTACAAATGGCCCTGATGCCGGGCCTATCAACATATTCCTTTTGATAGCTCAGCATCCTGGACATGGGGTTGTAGACGCGTACAGTCTTCTCGCCGAAATCAATCTCCATTCTATCCGGATAAGGTTCAAGAGGCTCAATCGTGTATTCCGAGACGAAATAGTCGACCCAAGCGTCTCTGTCGGTCTGGTCCATCTTCTTTGCGGACAGCTCGGCAACGGCTTTCTTCATGCGCTCGCCATGTGCCTGGAAGACTGCCGATGCCAGATTGCCCTGAAAGCAACGATTACCATCACCGTATCCGTACATCTAATCCTCCAATTTCCCGCCGAACGCCTCCCCCACGAACTCAGCCAGCTTGCCCTCGCGGGCAAGCTCGGCCGTGTCCACGCACACGAAGTTGGTGTCGCAGCAGCCGCCCACCTCGCCGTTGTATCCCAGGATGTAGTGCGTGGCTATCTGGTAGATGATCTCGGTCGGCGCGGCACCGAACACCTGGCGCTCTAGGATGTGGTCAAGGCGCTCGCGGTCGTCGGGGAACGCGGTCTGCATGCCCTCGCTCGCATAGAGCCGCTTGATGATCTCAGTGATATAAAGTCCCGACTTCATGTACAGGTCCGCGAAGGTGTGCGTCGGGTCGTCAAAGCAGCCAGGGTTCTCCTTCTCGAAAAGGTCGACCATCTGCACCACCATGGCTCGCGGCGTGAAAATCTGGTTGGTCTTCTGTGGCGGCACGTAGTCAAAGATATCCTCTTCGAGCGTCTCGTCGAAGTAGTTGGCCAGTCGACCGCGCAGGTCGATGAACTCACGCACGGAATCATCGAACACCACCGGGTCAAACAGCTGCCCGGCGAAGCGCGTGGGCTCACCGGTCTCGGGATCCGTTACCTCTCCGCCGTCGCGCAGCAGGCAGAACTGTTCGACCGTCACACTTGTCACCTCGAGGAACACCTCGGCTGGGATGATCTGGTCGAAGTTCGCGAGCGTCGTCCCTTCGTCGCCATACGCCATGAGGAATGATGGGATGGTGCGACTGAATCCGCGCAGGTGGTCGCGGATGCTGCCCTCGAGCGTCTGCTTCTTGGCCTCGCGCTTGGCGACCTCCGCCTCGCGCACGACAGTCTCGCCGGCGCTCTTCACAAGTTCCTGACGCGACCCCTTTAGGTTGCTCACCAGATCGTCGCGCGCGGCTTCGAGCGCCTGGTCGTGCCTGCGGTTGATCTCGTCGGCAGCCTCCTGGGTCTCGGCCTGCTCGAGCTCGGCAGCGCGGTCGTGCTCGATGCGAGTCTTGGCGATCTTAAAGTTGCCCACCTCGCGGTTGAGCTTGATGTCGACGTCCGCCCTGATGCGTCTCTCCATCTTCTTTTGCTGGGCAGGCCTCATATCGGAGCCGTAGCTCTGCTTGGCGGTCTCCACGAGCGGGGCGGCGATGCTCGCCCCGAACGTCTCGGCCAGCTGGTCCAGGAGCGCGTCGTCGGAGTCGGACTCGTAGGTAAGCTCTATGGAGTCGATGACTTCGCCCAGTTCCTCAGCGACGGAACCGTACACCTTCTCGCCGAAGAGCCTCTCGGCCAGGCCCACCACCTGCTCGGCGGGGACCTCGACCTCGCCCTCATCGTTGAGGTCCAGTTCGTCGACTGTGTCACGCTTGATGCCCAGATCCTCGCTTGGTGCCTTGTAGGGTTCGAGCTTTTGCAGCACCTCGATGACCTCGGCGGGGGCACGGAACACGTTGCCGATGTTCTGGAACAGGAAGTCGCTCATGAAGCCGCGGCGGACCACCTCGCGCGAGCGAATCTTGCGCGGGATGGACAACACCCTCTCGGCGTCGAGCTCCACCATCTCGCCGTTCTCGTCCTCGCCGATCACGGGAAAGAAGTTCAGTAGCGTGCGGTCGTCGAGCGTGCCGCCGCCGGACGCCGTGTCGGTGTACAGGTCGTTGGCGAACTCCTCGAAGATGGTGAGCGTGCGCGCGGGGTCGAAGTCGAAGACGTAGGCATTCTCCTTGCGAAGGTAGCAGCCGCCGCGCTCGAACAGGCACGGGTTCTGCGCGCGAAACGCCGCCTGCATGTACAGCGACGGGCTCTTCATGTTCGAGAGCATGAGCACGGCCGTCCACTCGGGCACGGTAACACCTGTGGTCAGCTGGCCCACCGAGAGCGTGATCGTCTTGTCGTGCGAGGCGATGGCAGCGCGCACCTTATCGAATGCCTTCGCGCTTTCCTCGTCGTCGTCCAGCTTACCGTCACCGGCAGCCAGCACGATCTCGTACTCACCGAAAACGGGATGCTTCCTGAGCTTCTTAGCAAGGGCGCGCGCAGAATCCACGCGGTTGAGCATCCAGAACGTATGCCGCAGCTCGTCGCGCAGCTCAGGGGTGGAGAATGGGAACTTCTTCTGGGAGGTCAGGGCGTCGAGAAACCGGTCGACATCCTCGTTGTGGGCGAAGTATCCGTTCTGGTTGGTGGCGAAGAACTCGTTCAGGTCGAAGGCGTACTCAACCGAGGTGCCGTCGATGTCGCAGCCGCGGGCCACCTCGTCGGCCACGATGTCGCTCATCTGATAGGTGAACATGTTGAGGCGAGGCAGGTCCGCGTACGGGTTGGGCAGCTCGAGGTCGTCCCAGTCGCGCTTGGCCTGTTGCTCGTCGGCGTAGGTCCAGTTGAAGATGGCCTCAGTCGGGAACTTCTCATTGGCGATGGCCTTGAACGGCGTGCCCGAGAGATGCAGCGTGAAGCGCCGCTTGATATGATCGAACGCCACGTCGGTCTTGAGGGTATCCACGCCCTCGTGGGCCTCGTCGATGATGAGCACGTCCCACTCGATATCCGAGACGTGCTTGAGCTTGTCGTACTTGCCGCCGAACTCGATGGAGCCCTTGAGGTCCTGCAGGCTCACGAACTCGATGAATCCCTTGGGCCCGCCGTTTTTCCACCTCGCGACGTGTTCTTCGCGCGTGAGGCAGTGGGGCTTGCCCGTAAGGGCGTCCACGCTGCTGATGAAGTTGAGGCCCGACCCTGCGCCGACGAACTTCACGTAGTCGTCGTACCAGGAGTTGGCGATGGCGGGGCGGTTAGTCACGATAAGAACCTTCGCGGCGCCGAACCGGCGGCAAAAGTCATAGCTGGTCAGTGTCTTGCCAAAGCGCGGCTTGGCGTTCCACAGGAACTCGCCGCCCTCGTGTGCGCGAGCGTAATCGGCCGTCTGCGCCGAGGCCGCCTCCTGTTCGACACGCAGCTTGTATTCGATGGCCTCGGGCGCGGCCAGAACGCCGTGGTTCTCACGGAACTCCCAAAAGCGCATCTTGGCCGGGGCGGGCTCTATCTCGTACCACTCGGTGTCGGGCTCATTTGCCACGTCGAGGCGCTTGAGATAGCCGTGGAAGTCGGTGTCACGGAATGTCTCGCCCGTGTCCTCGTAGGTGGCATTGCCGTGCCAGTGAATGACGTAGCGTACGTTGGCGGTGTGCGTCTGTTGCTTGACACGCGTCTCCACGTCCTGCTCGGTATAGCCGATCTTCGTCCATCCGTCGTGGCGGGATATCTCGGGCGTGGTGTAGGCGTAGATTTGGGGAAGGGCGGGACGGGCGGTCTTGACCTTCCCGGTAATGTCGCTGAAGGCCATGGTTAATCCATCTCCTTCACGTGCGATTCGATGAACTCGATCTCGCTTTCGTCCAGGCCGTACTTGGCGTAGAGCTGCTGATCGATCTCGGTAATGGACTTAGACCAGTCGATGTCCGAGGCAGGGGTGAAGTCCTGAAGGGGAATCGTGCGCCACACCTGCAAGGGGCTGTGTTGCGTTGCCTTCTTAACGCCCAGAAGCGCTCTGAAGAACTTGGTCTTGTAGTAGCTCGCTAGGTTATGGACCTCAGTTTCCGTTTCAAAGGGGCCCGCATTCAAAAAAGTGTCCGTTGAGCCAACGCCCGGAGCGCCAACAATGGGTTCGGCAAGCGTCTCTCCGTACTGCCCTGAATTGTTTGCTTCGGGAATAAGCAGCTTGTATCCATCCAGGTATGCATTGTCTTGAATATATCGCCGCAGAATGTAGCGATAGACACGCTGACCACTAACGCGCCCGTAGAACTTTAAGGCGCTATCGCTATCAGCATCGGGATTAGACGTAAAGATCGCGGGCAGCTTTTCCATTACCTTAGAAACGATTTTGATTTTGTTCCCAGGGCCCAGCATATCTACGACATCTGAATTGTCGGCATTTTCAGCATAGAAGTCTGTCGAGAACTTATAGCAGCGCTGTGAGGCAAAGATGCTGTCAAGTCGCGGTGAAGAGCCGGTCGCCGCATTGACCTTCTTAAGTATCTCGTTGAGATCATCGTAGACGGTGAAGGTTCCGATTGGCCCATAGACTTGCGTTGCATCACGAAGGGTCACGGCTATACCGCCCTTGATATCGGTGTTTGGAAAAACAGCAGAAGCGTCCGACTCGTACATAACAACCTTCAGATGCTCGTCGGCGAGCATCTTTTCGTTCCATGCCTTGGGGGTTTGTCCAGCATCGAACAGAAAACGCCCGGGCGTGACTAATTCAACTCGCTCGCCCAGTTCATAAGAGGCATCCATGAAGACGTCGTAAATGGGGGGCTTGCGGTCGTTGTCGTCCTTATCGGCTTGATATGGCGGGTTGCCAATAACCGCGTAGAACTTCTTTCCCATGGTCCTCGCCTTGCCTTTCATTGATGCGAACTCGAAGGGCTCGCCTGCTTTCCAGTCGTAAATGACGCAGAGGGGCACCGTCTCGCGGGACCCCTCAGGGATTTCTTCCGTTTGGCCGTCGCCAAAGTCGGCGTCGAACAGGTCGAAAAGCGTCGGCTGTATGGGCTCGGGTGCGGGTTGCTCGTAGGTCCCGATCGTCGACTCGACCTCGGCGCCCATCTTGTTGGTAGGCACCGCGTCGGTGAAGCCGTTCATCTGCCACAGGTTCCACGAAACGACCCAGGCCGCCTGTTTAATCTCCTCGGGCGTCGGGGCCTCTCCCCAGCGCTCCCGCAGGTACTCGGCGAAGGTCTCCAGCACGTTCACGCGCGCGATCAGCAGGTTATCGCCCTGGTACTCGAAGGCATAGGTAGCCTTGAGCGCCGCGAGCGCCCACTTGACCCATTCCTTGCGCGTCCTGGTCTTTTCCGTGACAACGCGCAGTTTTCGGTCCAAAAAGCCGACGCGCTCGGCCAAGGGCAGGGCAAAGCCGGTCACGGTGTCGTAGCGACTGCACACGAACGGCGCCTCTCCGCAGGTGATCTCGAGCCTGGCGGCCTCTACGTAGGCGTGCCACCCGTGTCCTTTGGCCTTGGGAAACGTGACCGGCACAGGCACGGCCATCCAGGCCCGAACTCCATCATTCTCAAGTGCTTCGGTATTGAAAACGTCACGGTGCCCGAACCAAGCCTCGTCGATGTCATTGTTCATCTGGTTACACAGCCACGAGGGCGTGAACACCTCGGCACGGCTCTTGGTGCGTTGGCTCTGCCGCTCGGCCTCCTTGGCGATGCGAGGCTTGATGACGCCACTGGCGGGGCCGCATATCTTCTCGACGGTTATCTCTTCGTCCCCGGCGTACCCGTCACCTAGGCTCTCGTACTCGTTGTCAGCCCAAATGATGTTCTTGCCCGTCGTGCGGTCGGCAAGCAGCGTCTCCAGCACGTGCGTGGGGTAGCGGCGACAGAAGCCCTCGATAAAACCCTCGCTCAGGATCTCGTGGCCGATATCAGTCACCCTACGCACCCTTCTTCTCGAGCACTTCGATCATGCAGGCGTGCACGAAGGCCGAAAAGCTCATGCCCCTGCGTGTCGTCTCTTCCTTTGACGCGTCGCGAAGGGGCTCCGGTATGCGGATGGCCATCGAGGCGCGCTCGCCCTCGACGAGGTGCCATCTGATCTCGGTCGCGCTGGCGCGGACATCGACCAGATCCATATAACTATCCATCGCCGCTCCTGGATAAAAATGCGATACAAATGCCTGGCGCCGATTATACGGCAGCGCAAAGACTTTAATGAACTCATAGCGCCACCATGCAGCATCAACGATCCCAGCGACAACGTCCACCATTAGAGTTTGCAATCCATGCCTCCGCCAAAATGACAGCGAGCGCGTTCACAGCGGACAGCAATGGACTCCCCCGCTGCCCTCAAAGTGGCCCTTACCAACGAGATGAATGCCGTTCACAAGAATAGAATCTGCAATTCGGCTCCTGCAAGCCGTCCGCCGCGCCGCTCTCGGCGAACCCCCGGTAGTGCACACCATCAACGGTCGCCGGGCCGTCAAGCCCGCACACGCGCCTCTGCTACTCCCGGTGCGAGGGCCTTGCTCCCCGGTGGCTGTCCACCTCCACCAGGGCAACCCTGGCGCGTCGGCATACGCCCAGCGCCCTGTCCACCGACGCCCGCTTGGTCATGGTGACGATGTGCCTGCACATCACGGTGTCCGGCCGCTCCCGCCGACCGCTCGCGTAGTCCACCACGCGCACCACGAGCTTGGCCATCCTCCGCATGGCCTCCGCCACGACCTGATTGCCTGGCAAGCTCCCCATTCCAGACGAGAAGGGATCTCGATTTCGATCAAGGTGTCGCTAATTGTTATGCGGAGAGAGGGCTCCTTTTAGCGCTACAACTGCCCGTTCGTCCTCTCTTTCGAGGTCAGCTGCTCCAACCACTCAATATCCCGCAGGATCTCGTCCCTGCACTCGTCAGACGCATCCCAAACCCACCTTCCAACTTCTATGTTGGCAAGCCTGGTGAACGGCCAGGCGCGGCGCGGGTGCGCGAGGGCCGCGAGGATCTCCCTGTCACAAACCATCTCAATATTGAAGTTCTCTAGCTTCCTCACGTCCATAACGATGCGCGTCAATTTGTTGGAGTAGCGAGGAACGCCGATGGCGCCCACGCGCCCATCCCAATTTGGGTCATGCAACCACACCTTTGTCCCCGGCGCAAAGTGTCTCGTTCCGCGGACGACACGATGGTCTTCCCCGATAGTGTTTTTGTCTTTCACGCGAGCAGTCAGGCACCAACTCTTGGAAACATGTGGCGATTCCGAGACAACCTTTACAAAGGCTGCAGCGTAATCATCCGCATCCCCTCCCAAGGGCACCATTGTGAACTGCCCATCCATGATGCGGGCGCATTTCCATCCGCCACCCTCCACGAGCACAAGGTCACACGACCCGAAAACACCCATATGCTCCGCAAAGGCACTTATCACCTCGCTGGGAGGTTCCGGCATGTCAGCACATCCCTTTGAATCCCCTGCGACCAAGCCCTTGTAAAACGGGACACCATCGAAGAAGAGCACGCGCCAAGCCACGGGTGCGTTCCTAAACACTGCGTAAGGAATGTACTTCTCGAAGAATACTTTGCCTATCGGTTTCCCACCACGGTACGCTGCGAAGTCATCTGCTATCTTCTGCGACATGTCCCCGGTTACCCATCCCGTTGCGAAGAAGTCTCGGTGTCGACTTGTATCAGCCGGCCCTTCCTCATCCCGTGCAAGGTAAATAGTCGGTTGGAGAGAGTAGTAACCACTTGAACCAAACGAGCTACCCGCACTCGCTGATGCGATCATGTAGGGGTCTGTGGGAAAGCCCCTATAGAACCTCAGCTCGCCGTAGTTCTGCGACTCCCAGCTATCGATTATAAGGCGATACCCAAAGCGGAGGAGCTCTCGCTCAAGAGTCTTGTAGCTCCCTTCGTCCACATATGGGCATCTCAAAATCGTTGGGCTATCACGCTTCTTCGGTTTCACACGCGAGGCATACTGCTCGTCAGTAACGAAACCAAATTTCTCAAAAGAGGATATCCATTTTTGAACGGCGACCTCGAGCTTGCCTCCCCGTATGAAGTCAGCGTAGTTGAAGAACGCTATGTGGAACAAGCCTGTCTTCTCGAGTGCGAGGTATTCGCCCAACCAGCCTGACAGCGGAAGCCGTGTGTCGCGACCATTTCGGAAGTTAGAACCGTACAAAAGCGTGATTCTTTCCACGGCATCCCCTATACAAAACGGCACCCCGCTCACGCGAGGCGCCTAAAATGGTTGGCCCCTTTCGGGCCCGATCCATACGGACCGCAAAGTGTAGTTACATTTTATCCCAAACACGGACTTGTTCGTGGCCCAATCGGCAAGAGGTGCCTCAAGGGCCGCGAGCGGCTCGACCGTCTGTTGAAGACACATCGTGAGAAAATAAGAAAAGCCGCTACAGGATCCAATCACTAAATCGAGTAGGAACATAACCATGCCAGCCAAATCAAATAGAAACAGAGCCAGATACTTGCCCGCAACCGACCTGGCAGCATCGCTCTTTTTCGAACGGGCTGGTGAAGTTTTGGGAAAGTGGACCACTCAAGACATCGTCACCGTAAACGACGCCATCGAGGCATATCAGTGCAAAATGATTGCAGAGTCCTACGGCAATCACCTCAATGGGCCGGATCCCACCATGCTAGTCGAGTCCGCCAAGAGACTTTTCGGCGCTGCATGTAGAGTAATCTCGGACCTTATCGAGAGCGAAAACCTTTCGGCCGTCTTCGATGGAGTTGAAAAGCAGTACACGAAGAATTTCTGGGAGCTCCTCATTGCTGCAAATCTGTGGGGCAACATATCTAACAATAGCTTTGAAACTCTACTTGATGTATTCCCAGATCAGATTCCAAATCTTCTGAGGTGTCAGCAAGTGGTGGACCGTCACGGGCCGTCGCTTGCGGGGGCCATGCGCACCAATGCACGTATTTCAGCCGAGACAATCATCGGAGCTCTCGCCGTCACCGGCAACGAAAGCAGACGGCTTTACTTGCCGCATTCACTCTCGAATGCCGACATCGATCGAATTATGCTGTCCTATCTCGATGGTACATATCCAGATATAAGACTCAACTATGCAAACGTTCTTGCCGAGTGGCCATCAAGCGCAAACGAAAAATATCGCCCATCTCCCGCGGTGAGAGTCACGGCACAAAGACGTACCAAATCTCTCGAAAAAGAAATGTTCCCCGATCCAAATGCCAGTGTGCGTTTTGGCTCGGAAGTACAATTCTCTCCAGAGCAGGAGGCTTGCAAAAGAGTGTCGTACGAGAATGGCATTCTCACACACGCGTTTGGATTAAAATGGCTTCAGAAATACGCGGATCCAGCCACCATACTCAATAATTTCCTCTATGTCTTTGACCTTGTGGGGGAAGATGGCATGCTGAATTATGCCTCCCATAAACGGACCGGGTCAACTCTGTTGAAAGCTATAGGCCTGCATGCCATTGACGAATATCCAATGACGCCTGAGGCTCAGATAGTTAACGCTGCCGCACTCCAAAAAGTTGTTGGATACAGGAGGCTCCTTCTGAAGGGCGAAACGAGACTCGAGGACGCGATTGAATGGTTCTTCAACGACTACATCAAGGATGAATTTGAAATCGAGGGCTTCAGTATCAGCCTCCCAACCGAGGAGACATCTTGGCTGGACAAGTGCAAGGCAATAGGGCCTGAGATCGAACGCGTGCTCAAGGCGTTCATGCTATACGCTAAAAACAGGTCCATCGATACCGGCTACTTCCCATACATAATCATCAGGGACTTCGGGGAGGTTCTCTCGCTATTCGAAAAGAAGTATCTTGTTGAAGGAGAAAAGTTCGAGCCGCCAGCCAACCTACTTCTCAGCGACCAGTCGCCGCTCGCGTACTCGCCCACGCACCCGGAGGAAGACGGCGGGTTCTGCAGGCTGGTGATGCGATTTCAACTCACAGAAAATGATTTCTACGAGGTCTATCATCCCCAGATTGAGTACCTTATCAACAACGGATTCGTGAAAACCGGGAACGATGGTGTGCTGCAGCTGACCTCGCGAGCGTGTCTCATTATGCTGGTGTGGAATCGAGGAGCAGTGAAACAGAGTGATCTTGCCGGGCTCTCCAATCTGATCGAAAAGATGGTGTCAGAAAATATACTTGCATACTCGAGCTCTCTTTTCTCACCGGACGAAGCAGATTACTTATGCTATCTGCTCAACAATGCAAAGTTCAGCAACGCGCTCGCCTTGAGAAACAAATACGACCACGGATCCGGTTCGATATTCGACTCCACGGAAAAGAAGATGGAATCCGACTACTGCCTCATGCTGACGGCGCTGATCGGTATCACATTGAAGATCAATGAGGAGTTATCACGCTCGACCGGCAGAGGTGGTATCAATGCATGCGATCTAATCGACTGGCCATTAGTGGAGGGATGAGGATAGAAAAGGCTACGAAAAGCAGATCCTTGTTTCGGCTCGGCATTTGTATCTCGGTTTGTTCAGTCATCAGCCGCGTCAATGGCACCATCCCGTAACAACCGATAACGGCGCCTGCAAAACGTGTGAACAAAGGGCGTCCATCTTGCGAACACACATGAATCCTGAGCCTGCCTGCAACTCTACTCCCCCTACTCCGCTGCCCGCAGGGTGTCGTACACCGCCTGG
>OBWZ01000435.1_pt1 | contig 12586 bp, 10 predicted proteins | sample 1476561 | NCBI WGS metagenome assembly OBWZ01 (sample SAMEA2580138, study PRJEB22360) | human gut metagenome | biome: human gut; feature: human-associated habitat; material: faeces | place: Denmark | collected 2008/2010 | reverse complement strand
AGTTGAAGTGTTGATGTATGAGTTGAATTTATTAGAGCCTTGTTTTGATATTTATGATTTTGCTGATGAATACAAAGAGAAAGAGATAGATACAGACAGTTATACTGTAATAGAACCAGCCCTTAATTTCTTTAGAGAAATTTCTATTCCAAAGAAATTTGCACAGTATGTGGAACAAATCTACATGGATGGTGGAAATGAAGTATATATGAATATAATTCCACAGTGGGATGGAGAAGATGACTGTTTTGATTTAAATAATGTGACTATTTCAGAATTAAGTCAATTTCCAAATCTTAGGAAAGCAACAATAATGAGCAGCGAGTTTGATAAAGTAAAGAAAATTTTTGATGCTGAAAATATTGATGTAGAATTGCCTTAAATTAATTGCTACATACACCTCCCAGTTTGTCTAGCTGAGTAAAATTTAATACTGAAGATACAAAGCGATTAAGAAATAGAAATCTTAGTCGCTTTTTCTGGGTTAATACCCAAATGGGTATTAACCCGATAATTCTAACCTTATTTACCCAAGTTTTAACCGGCTATCGGAAATAAGCTGCTAGGTAAGCGTGAGTGGAAGATCCAGGAGCTTGATAGCGTGGCTTCGGTCTTTGATACTACGCCGTGGGATCTTATGAAGCCCATGTTAGGTGACACCTGGCGCCCCCGACAGGAATCGAACCTGCAACCTCGGGATTAGAAGGCCCTTGCTCTATCCTTTGAGCTACGGGGGCTGGCTGTTCCTTTAGTTTATCTAGAAATCTCCCGGGTGCTAATTCCTTGTCCCCAGGGCTAGGTAAGCCTCTTTTTTCCTGGTGGCAACGATTTCTTTCTAGAAAATATCGCTACTGCTTTGCAACATGGTGAGGTAACCAACACTAGGAGGAATCATGAGCAAAGCAAATATAGAGGTTACTTTTACCGGCTGGGTAGCAACCGCCCCCACTTTTCATCGTCCCGACCCGACTAAACCCGACAAGGCGCTATGTACTTTCCGGGTGATGCACACCCCGTGTTCGCGCGACAATCAAGGAAACTGGCAAAAAGGCGAGTCGCTCGCGGTTAGGGTGAAAGTTTGGGGGTGGGGCGCGCATTATGTGTCTCGCTCGATTCGGGTGGGGGATCCAATTATTGTTTGCGGACGTTTAATCCGCTCTAAATGGCAGGACAAAGAACAGGTTATCCACTACGGGCTAGAGCTAACCGCCTCCTCCTTGGGGCATGACCTGACTATGGGGGAGTCTAACTTTGTGCGGATGATAGGCGCACTACCAAAACGGGGAAATTTTGCTACCCCAAGTAAGGAAGGGGAGGGCTCCCTGGCAGATCCCGAGGGCGAGTTTGAGAGCGCTGGGACAGCAGAGTCCGCGGGAACAGAAGCGACAGGGGTAGAACCTGCGGGAATAAAAGCGGCATCAGCCGCTGGCGATCAGGTTGTTGCTGATCCTTCCACCGGAGAAATTCTCGAGGAGGAGGCAAAAAATACCCGCGGGAGTAACCCGCCCGCATCCTCGGAAGCAGCAGGAGCGGAAAACGTTCTGGACCCGGAAGGGGAATATATTCTAGAAAATACTTTTAGCGGAGAGGCCGCCTAGTCGCGAGGGGGTTCGCTTTGCGTTTTTAACTCCACTATTCTGGGTATTAGAACAATACCGTCTGGCAGAAAGTGGCAGCAGTGGCAGAATTCATTTACCAAATGATCCACACCCGCAAATCTTTAGGCGACAAGGTCATTTTGGACGATGTGACTATGGCTTTCCTTCCGGGAGCCAAAATCGGCATGGTTGGTCCTAACGGCGCCGGTAAATCTTCGATCCTCAAAATTATGGCGGGTCTGGATGAGCCATCCAATGGGGAGGCCAGGTTAACTCCTGGCTATACCGTAGGGATCTTGATGCAAGAGCCCGAATTGGATGACGATCTCACGGTTAAAGAAAACGTGGAGCAAGGAGTAGGGCCGTTAAAAGCCAAGCTCGATCGCTTCAATGAGATCTCCGCGCAGATGGCGGATCCGGATGCCGATTTTGATGCCCTAATGGAAGAAATGGGCACCCTGCAGACCGAGATTGACGCTGCCGATGGCTGGGATGTTGATTCTCAACTAGAACAGGCAATGGATGCCCTGCGCTGCCCGCCCCCGGAAACTCCGGTGTCGGTGCTTTCGGGCGGGGAACGTCGCCGAGTTGCCCTCTGTCAGTTGCTGCTAAAAGCTCCTGACCTGCTGCTACTTGATGAACCTACTAACCATTTGGATGCCGAATCCATCCTGTGGCTAGAAAAGCATCTGCACTCTTATAAGGGAGCAGTAATTGCGATTACCCACGACCGTTACTTCCTAGATCACGTGGCGGAATGGATCGCAGAAGTCGACCGCGGGCGTTTGTATCCTTACGAAGGTAACTACTCGACCTATCTGGAAAAGAAGCGCGAACGCCTGGAAATCCAAGGGCGCAAGGACGCGAAACTAGCTAAGCGGCTTAAAGAAGAACTGCAGTGGGTACGTTCTTCAGCGAAGGGACGGCAAGCTAAATCTAAAGCACGTTTGCAGCGTTATGAAGAGATGCAGGCGGAGGCAAAGCGCACCAAGAAACTGGACTTTGAAGAGATTCAGATTCCGCCAGGGCCGCGCCTGGGAACCGTGGTGTTGCGCGCCGAGAACCTGTGTAAAGGTTTTGGGGATCGTGAACTGATCAAGGATCTGTCTTTCAGTCTGCCTCCGAACGGAATCGTGGGGATTATCGGCCCGAACGGGGTTGGGAAAACCACTTTGTTCAAAACGATTGTGGGGTTAGAGGAACTCGATTCGGGAACTCTAGATATCGGGGAAACCGTAAAAGTCAGTTATGTGGATCAGAACCGTGCGGGGATTGATCCGGATAAGACCTTGTGGGAAGTGGTTTCGGATGGTCTGGACTTCTTGGACGTGGGGGGAGTGACGATTCCTTCGCGTGCCTATGTAGCATCCTTTGGTTTTAAAGGCCCTGATCAGCAAAAACCGGCTGGGGTGCTTTCTGGTGGGGAGCGCAACCGTTTGAACTTGGCGCTTACCCTAAAGCAAGGCGGAAACCTGCTGCTTCTCGACGAGCCGACCAACGACCTGGATGTGGAGACTTTGGCTAGCCTGGAAAATGCGCTGCTAGAGTTCCCAGGTTGCGCAGTGGTAATTACTCACGATCGCTGGTTCCTCGACCGAGTAGCTACTCATATCTTAGCCTGGGAGGGGACCGAAGAGAATCCCGCCAACTGGTATTGGTTCGAGGGTAACTTCGAGTCCTACGAAAAGAATAAGGTTGACCGCCTGGGGGCGGAGGCTGCCCGGCCGCATCGGGTAACTCACCGCCGTCTGCGTCGCTCCTAACGGATATAACACCGCCAATAAAACAGCTACAAGAACAGGGATAGCAAATGAGCGAGAGCCAAGATCAGTTGCAAGAACTGGCGTGCGCCTATGGAGTTGCGATTGACTACTGGGATTATTCCGGGATTCACCGCATAGTTTCCGACGAAACACTGCGAGCAGTCCTCAAGGCGATGGATATTGACGCCGATACGCCTGCGCAAGTGGCGGCCTCGCTAAAAATGGTTGAGGAGCGTCCCTGGCGGCGAGTACTTCCCGAATGCATCGTTACTCGCAACGATGACAACTATTGGGTACGGGTACACGTTCCGCACGGTAAATCCGTGACTGTAACTATGCATTTTGAGGAGGGCGGGTCTTGGGATTTGCCCCAACTGGATGTGCTAGTGGCGCCCCGGGAAATCAATGGAGTGCTAACCGGGGAAGCAACTTTCAATATTCCTCCGGGGCAGCCTTTGGGCTGGCATCGCTTAACCGCACAGGTCGAGGGGGATGAACGTCCCTACACCTGTCCGGTAGCAGTCACTCCCGCGCGTCTGGGGATGCCGAATTTGCGTGATGGACGTGCCTGGGGAGCAATGAGTCAGTTCTATGCCAATCCTTCGCAGGATTCTTGGGGAATTGGGGATGCGGCAGATTTGGCTACTATCTGTAAGTGGGTCGCCTCCAAGGGGGCGGACTTCTTACTGATTAACCCGGTACACGCTTCCCAAGTGACTTCACCCTTGGAAAATTCTCCCTATTTGCCGTGTTCGCGGCGTTTTTGGAATCCAATCTATATTCGCCCCGATGCGATTGCGGAATACCAAGAACTTACTGATAAGAAGCGTAAAAAAATTGCGGAGTTGCGGGAAGAGGCGCAGTCTTCGCTTAGCGAAGTGATGCCAGCTGATCATCCGGGAGTTTCCGGCTCGGGCGCGCACTTCTTCAGCGGTGATTTAATCAAACGCGATCCCGTCTGGAAGCAGAAACTGGCCGCCCTCGAGATTATTTATGAGGTTCCCCGCTCAGATGCGCGAGAAGCCGACTACCAGCAGTTCTTAGAGGAACAAGGACCAGCCTTGGAACAGTTTGCCACCTGGTGTGCCTTAACCGAAAAATACGGTTTAGAGCTGCCTGAAAAGTGGCAAACCCCAGATGCTGCCCAGTTTGAAAAATGCGACGGCAAGCTGCGGCAGCGGCGCGAATTCTTCAAATGGTTGCAGTGGCTTTGCTACCGGCAGCTGCGCCAGGCTCAACAAGTGGCTTTGGATGCGGGCATGAAGATCGGGGTAATGCACGACTTGGCAGTGGGGGTACACCAATTGGGAGCCGACCACTGGAGTGACCCGGAAGTTTATGCGCAGGGGATTTCAGTGGGAGCACCCGCCGATATGTATAACCAGTTGGGACAGAACTGGACACAGCCCCCTTGGCGCCCAGATCGCCTGGAACAGCAAGCCTACGAGCCCCTGCGACGCACGGTAGCGGCGGCCGCGAAATGGGCGGTGCGCTGCGTATCGACCATATTATGGGGCTGCTGCGTCTATGGTGGATTCCCGAAGGGATGCTCCCCAAAGATGGCACTTATGTGCGCTATAACCATCAAGCGATGGTGGGGGTACTGCTGCTTGAAGCTTACCGGAATAATCTGGTGGTAGTCGGCGAAGATTTGGGTACGGTAGAGCCTTGGGTACGAGAATACCTGCGTTGTCGGGGTATTCTGGGCACCGGAGTGCTGTTCTTTGAGTTCGATTCTCCCGACCATTTGGTGCCTCCGCAGGATTACCGACGCGAACAACTGGCGGCGGTTAATACCCACGATATGCCCCCGGTGGCTGGCTATCTCACCGGTGAGGATCTGCGAATACGGGAAGCTTTGGATCTTTTGGATTCTTCTCGCGAAGATGCGGAAGCTAACCAGGAACGGGTTTTTCGGGCGGTACGCCGCGCGCTGATTGAACATGCGGGTCTAGCCGAAGACGAACGCGATATGGGAGAGCTTATTCGCTCCCTCTATCGTTATGTCGCCGCTACCCCCGCACAGTTGGTGGTGTTGACTTTGGCGGATGCGGTGCAAGGACAGCTAACCGAGAATCAGCCCGGTACCGAATATGAATACCCGAATTGGTGCGTGCCGTTGCGTGACCAAGAGGGTAACGCTAGGTTCTTAGAGGACGTTACCACTGATCAGTTCGCTAATCAGCTTCTGGAGATGCTAGAGAAAGCAGTACACCCCGTATAGGGAATTCTGCGCCCTCAAAAAGGGGACTAGGACCCGGTTTTTGCGCCAAGGTAGGGCAGTAGTTCTTCGAGGCGATCGGCTACTAGGTCGGCTCCCACTTTTTCGAGTGCTGCTCGGCTGTGGCTGGTAGCCACCCCGAAGATCCGGCCGGCTCCAGCCGCGCGCGCCGACATCACTCCGCTGGTGGTATCTTCGATGACGATGCAGGAGGAGACGGGTAGCTTAAGGGTTTTTGCCCCCAGCAAGTAGGGCTCGGGGTCGGGCTTGCCGGCAGAAATATCTTCTTGGCTAATCACTTTCAAGTTAGTGGGGGCATTTAGGAGCTGCGCAGCTAACTGCGCCCACTGTTTCCAGGCGGAAGTAACCAAACATTTTGGGATCTTGAGCTGCATTATTTCACGGGCGCCGGCAAAGATACGCGGGGGATCACGCCGGATATCAACGTAAGAACGGGCTTCTAGTCCCAGTTTTTCGGGGTCGAGGCCGTGCCAAGGGCCGGGTTCGTTGTGGAACACTTCGGGGCCGGGACGCCCTTTGAAAATATCCATTTCGCCGTCGCTAATCTGCCAGCCTTTGGCCTTAAACATGCGTCTATAGGCAGCCAGATGGGTATGTTCCGAGTCGATAAGGGTACCGTCCAGATCAAGCAACAGGCCTTTAAAATAATTGCTTTTACAGGAGTTAGAGTCTGCCGCGTCCTCAGCCGGGGAGGATGTGTACAAGACTTTAGGGGAGTCAGGGACGTTAAGGTTATCGAGAGGATACATATTACCGGTGGCTTTAACGCAGTTTTTCCATGCTTGCGGCCAGTTCCTCAGCGACCGGTCCAACGACCACCTGAACAGTATGACCGATTTTTACGATTCCAAAGGCTCCGCAGGCAGTTAATACTTCCTCGTCTGCCTTGAGCGGGTCTTTTACTGCTACTCGCAGGCAAGTGGTGCAGGGTTCAAGCTCGGTAATGTTTTCGGCTCCCCCCAGCCCTAGTAGCAGCTGCTCCGCCTGCTCCACGGTTCCTCCCGCCTCAATGTAAAGGATTAATGGTTCAATACTGAGATTACCATTAATGCCCAACTCGCTTTGACCATGAATTAAAGCCCTCATAGAGGTCAAGTTTTCACCGCCTTTTGATGAGGTGGAACCTCAGGCGGACGGCTTGAAACCTGTCGTCTTGGCGACGGTCTTACCGCAGTTTTCAACTTTGGATCTCCGATAGACCGACTAAAAGATCATGCGCCCATGCGTAACATTAGCGTGCGTTTTAGCGTCAGTGAAATAAGTACAATCGGGGAACTCGCTAAGAAGTTTCACCTGACCAGAAGTGAATATATTCGTCGCAAGGTTCTCGGCTGAACGTGTTCTAAAACTAGCAAAGTCAAGTTACGTCCTGATTTTAGCCAGAAAGTGCCAAAGTATGGACATATTTTCGCATAATTTTGTCAAAATCAGGACATAATCGCTAAGTGCGCACTTTTCTCGCCTCTATGATTTTAGAAAAGGATTATTTAGGCCGGCTTGAAGCACTTTTCGGGCAGCTAAAACAAGAATGCAGGAGGGGGGTGGGGTAAACGGATATGGGTACATATATTCATTTCTATGATTCCCCGCTGGGTGAGCTGGTAATGACCAGCGATGGCAGCGCGCTGATCGGGTTAGGTCTTGCATCACAGCAGGCCGCGGTGGCAGCTCTTGCGGGCAGTCGCCCTCAGGAAAAATCTTTGTCCATATTCCAAGAAACCGGCCGCTGGTTAGATACCTATTTTCGAGGATGCGCGCCCGCGTTTACCCCAAAGCTAAAGCTCTCGGGTTCGGACTTTCAAAAACGGGTTTGCGAAATCATGCTCACTATCCCTTATGGGAAAACCGTTACCTATGGGGAGATCGCTGCCCAGATAGCGCGCGAGAGAGGGATTCCCCGCATGTCGGCACAGGCAGTTGGGGGAGCAGTAGGGGCAAATCCGATTCTGATAATTGTTCCTTGTCACCGGGTAATCGGTGCGGGCGGTAACCTCACTGGTTATGGCGCCGGCATGGAGCGAAAAATCCAGCTGCTAACCCTAGAAAAAGTCGATATGACGAATCTGTTTGTGCCAAAAGGAAAGTCGCTGCCAAAGAAACAGCCGCTATCAAAAAGTCTGCGCCCTCGCCTCAAAGTAAAATAGGTCTCTCGCAGGTAGTCCAACATAGCTACCTCAAAGCTGGTGGTGATATCTACATGTCGCCTTCAGCGGGGCTACTGTAACGTCTACTGTAACGTACTCTAACATTGTTACAGTTAGAGTAGATGATTGTCTAGATGTTCGGTAGCGGTAGGCGGCTAACTTTTAGCGGGGCTGGAGGGCGAGGTCGAAGCCTTACACTTTCAGCAGGAATCTACCAATAGCGGATACGTGAGATTATGTGATTTGAAATATTCATAATGTGCAGGATCATTATTTAAGAAGGAAATGAGTATCTCTGTAAAAATAGATGTGAACCGTATTTGATCTATCGGGAAAAGGCTGGTCTCGCACAGTTAATGTCAGATGCGGTTAACACCTATCTTTAAGCTCGGTTTCAAGCCAATCTTCAATGTCGCGAATAATCTCCTCACGAGCAATTGGTTTCCTTGAAACATGTTCGCTTCCGCCCTGAAATACGCTATAGCCAGAGGGGTAGGTTTCGTCAGGGCAATCTAGCCAAAAAACAGAGTACCCAAGAGAGGATATTTCAACCTCAAAGGTAAATTCTCTAAGCTCTACTTGAAATCTATCTGGTTCGGACACGAGCTTCCTTCCTTTTCCACGTGGCGACTTAAACGGTACGCGATATTGCTATCGAAGTTCTGCAATTGCAACGCGTTATCACTGATTTAAGCTTTAGCGGGGCTGGAGGGCGAGGTCAAAGCCCTGGGCGCGCACCGCGTTTAGCATTCCGCGGCGCAAGGGCGCGTCCCGCAACATGATCCGGGTGAGGCTATCGGTGAAAGTATCTGAGCGCTGGCCGTGTGCCCGAGTGTCATAGTAGGTAGTCATTTCCTGGTCATAATCCGCGAACTCCTCCAGATAGTAGCCTTCAAAGCACTGATAGGAGTCTTCGAACATGCGCAGCTCCAGCGGCATCCTGGGCTTTAACTGCGGCTGCTGTCCCGGGTAACCAAACATTACCCCCAGGGCAGGGAAAGTCAGTTTCGGCAGTTGCAAAATCTCAATCATCCGCGCTGGGTCGTTCAAGATTGACCCAAAGAAACAGGTGCCTAACCCCAGGGATTCGGCGGCATTCACCAAGTTTTGTGCCATCAGTACCGCATCGGTAAAGCCCTGGAAAAAACCGTCCATACCGCGCACACTGGCGGTCTGCTCGCCTTTTTCCTCCACGATTCGATAAGAACGGTACAGGTCGGTAAGAAAAATCCACAGCTGCGGAGCATCAGCAATATAGTCTTGATTAGAAACCACAGAAATCTGCCGTTTCTTTTCCGGATCGTTCACCTGAATAATCGAAGCCATTTGCACCCCGCAGGAGGTGGCGGTGCGCCGGGTAGCCTCTTTTAGCTGTGCTAATACCTGTGGCGGGATTGGTTGAGCATCAAAACGCCGCACCGAGCGGTGTGCCAACTGGTTCTCAATAGTTTCCGACATGAGTTCTCCTAAAATCCGCGCCTACCTTCGCGACCGGGGCTACCGGTTTCCTTGCCGCTAAGTTTAACCTACCTGCTGGTTAACTCGCAGAGGTGACCAGGTGGGTAAGATAGCCGAGGATGCTAAACGGGGGAAGTCATGATTAGACCGATAAGAAACTTTCAAAGAGCCGCGATTGACCATCCCCACATGCAAAGCCTGGCCGGTCCTCTAGGGCATTTTTCTGTGGCCGACACCTGGTCGCTATCGCAACATTTAGTGCTTTACCTGCAAGAACGCGGAATAGTTAGCGGAGATAGAGTAGCGATTTGCAGCGCGAACAGTGAATACCACCTGCTGCTGTGGATCGCTTGTGACCAGCTCGGAGCGGTTTTTGTGCCGCTTGCCAAAGCCGCCGCGCCTGCTGATTTACGAGCGATGGTGGCCGACTGCGCCCCGCGTCTGCTTTTTAGCGATCAAAAGGGGGAATTGCCGTTAGCTAGCTCTGACCCCGTTGCCGCACAGTCCGTGTCCTCCCCGGGGGGGTCCCTCGGAAAACCGCAGGTTATAAACCTGGATAAGCTGCATGAACAGCTCTTGGCTTCCCATAGAGAGCAACCTTTTTCTCCTGGGAAACTAGCCGGCAAGATTCCTCCGGTAGCCGAGGGCGAGCTGGCGGCAATCATCTATACCTCCGGGACTTCTGGGCGCCCCCTGGGGGTGGAACACTCTCGGGAAACCATGTATTGGGCATGGGCGAACTATCGGGACGCTTTCGATTACCGCAACTCGGACACCGGGTTGGCGCTCGCGCCCTTGTCCCATATCGGCGGGTTTAACGGCACCACCAACGATATTTTTTGCCACGGCGGAAAAATAGTAGTGATTGCCGGATTTTCTCCGCTCGCCGCCTCCCGGATTATTCGCGACGAGCAAGTCAGCATCGGGTTCGCAGTTCCCACCATGTTCACCGGAATGCTAGATGCCCTGGAAAAAGAGGCGGGGGAGGAACTCACGGAAAATCCCTTCCCGCACTGGCGCCGTCCCCTGGTCGGAGGAGCGCCGCTACCAGCCGCTTTAGCGCGGCGGATGGAAAAACTTGAGCTGCGTCCTATCCAGGTGTGGGGGATGACCGAAACCGGAGGGGCTGGTTGCTACCTGGGAATAAACGAATCTTTGCAGCATCCCGAGGCCGCGGGGCGCCCCTTCACCTATTCTCAGGTGGCGGTGCGCGATGCGGACGGAAAAGCGTTGCCTGCAGGTGGCCAAGGGCAAGTAACCATCGGCGGCCCGCATGTATGCAAAACTAACTATCCGGGCATAGCCATCAGCGCTATTGACGGGCAGATTGAAACCGGGGATATTGGCTTTATCGGAGAGGACGGCTTGCTGCGCCTGAGCGGGCGGGCAAGCGACGTAATCATTAGCGGCGGGGAACACGTTTTCCCCGCGCAGGTGGAGGACGCGCTCTCAACTTTTCCCGGTATCGGGCAGGTCGCGGTAATCGGTTTAGAGGACGAATACTGGGGGCAGCGGGTGTGTGCAGTAATCACCGGAACCGCCACCCTCGAAGATCTTAAACCGTTCCTAGAAGGCAAACTAGCCGCTTACAAAATCCCCAAACAAATAATCCAAGTAAGCGCCCTGCCCCTAAACAGCGCCGGAAAACTATCCCGCCAAATCCTGCGAGAATCATTTGGCAACGAGGGTCGCGGGAAGTAAGTTTCCGCAGGTAGCAGGAAGTAAGTTTTTCCCCCGAGACCGCAGAGCCCCACGTAAATGGAAAAGTGATTTTCACGCGTCAGCGCCCACCCCTAAAGGAACGGCTAGTCAAAAGAGGAATCACATATTTTACTATTATCTTTCTGGCCGGGAAGCTCCCCGCTAAACAAGCAGCAGCGTAAGCGTGGGGAAAGTGATCGCTAGAACCAGGGGAAGTATCCACCCAGCACAAGATAAGTCTTCCGAGAGCTTGCTAGCTGTGATGACGAACAGGGGTTGGGAGAATAGATTTTATCGGGGCACGCGGGTAACTCTCACATAAACGAGCTGATACGGGAACGGGCGAGAAATCTTTGTAGGGAGCAGGGAGTAAGTTTTATCCGAGTGGGCGCGGTGGGCATAAGAATTCGGAAAATGCCTACGGTCTTTTTCCGAATTCTTGGGCGGGAGGAAAAACTTACTCCCTGCGATACCTAGAGATTAAACCCGACTTGGGCGGGAGGAAAAACCTATTCTCCCAGCCCAAATAACAGGAACAGATTTTCCGGAAACGGCTACTTAGTACGAGACGCTAGCAGCGCGGAGGCTTCTTGGCGCGCCGTTCCTTCCTCACCAAGTTGCGCTAAATTAGCGGGGAGCTCACGGCCTTTCGCCTGCATGGCGCGCGCCCACAACCTACCTGCCCGGTAGGAAGAACGTACCAAGGGCCCGGCCATTACTGCCGAAAAGCCCAGGCTATAAGCGTAGTCGGAGAGTTCTACGAATTCGTCGGGCTTTACCCAGCGGTCAATCGGGTGATGCAGGGCAGAGGGACGCAGGTATTGGGTGATGGTCATAATATCGACTTTGGCGTCCTTCAGGGCGCGTAGGGCGGCCTCGATTTCTTCGCGAGTTTCTCCCATCCCTAATATCAGGTTTGACTTGGTAATTAAACCGGCATCGGAGGCGGCCTCCAACACTTGCAGGGAACGCTCGTAGCGGAAGGCGGGGCGAATCTGCCGGAAAATCCGCGGTACGGTTTCTAGGTTGTGACCGAATACTTCCGGGCGCGCCGAGAATACTTCTTCTAGGGCGCTCTGGTGTCCGCGAAAGTCATCTACCAGCAGTTCTACCCCGGTATTGGGGGATTTAGCGTGTATTTGGCGGGCGGTTTCCGCATATAGCCAGGAGGCTCCATCGGGGAGGTCATCGCGGGAAACCCCGGTGACTGTAGCGTATCGCAGCCCCAATTCGGCAACCGAGTCCGCGACTCGGCTCGGTTCCTCCCGGTCGTATTCGCTGGGGCGTCCAGTAGCGATATCGCAAAAGTCGCAGCGTCGGGTACAGACCGCTCCGCCGATTAGGAAGGTGGCTTCTCGGTCTTGCCAGCATTCATAGATATTGGGGCAATTGGCTTCGGCGCACACGGTGTTCAGTCCGGAGCGGCGCACCAGGTGCCGCATATCCATATAGTTTTTTCCGGAAACTACCTTGGTTTTTATCCAGTCTGGTTTATTTTCAATCGGGCTTAGTGAGTTCCGTGCCTCTACCCGCAGTAATTTGCGCTCGCCCACCTCAGGAAGTGTAGACATCTTTGCCCTCCTGCCCTTGTTTCTCACCTCTAAAGTAAGGGGTATCTAAGTTGCGGCGCAACCCGGCGATTACGGGGGCGCGCATAGAGTCTACGGTTTCGTGGCAGGC
>OBWZ01000434.1_pt1 | contig 12589 bp, 23 predicted proteins | sample 1476561 | NCBI WGS metagenome assembly OBWZ01 (sample SAMEA2580138, study PRJEB22360) | human gut metagenome | biome: human gut; feature: human-associated habitat; material: faeces | place: Denmark | collected 2008/2010 | reverse complement strand
TAGGTGTAGTAAAAAGTAAAAAAATATTTTTTAGTTATTTTTAAATATATTGTACTTGTAGTATAATATATTTATAAAACACATGCGAACTAATGTTTGTTATAAAAAATGTTAAAAATGATAAAATTTATATAAGCATATCAAGGGGTTGGTCACATATGAAAAAACAAATAATAAAATTAATAGAAGATATTGATAATCCAAAAATTCTAGGTCTAATTTATGCATATATAAAGAGTTTATTAAAAGCAAGTTCTAAATAGGACTTGCTTTCTTAAATTTTATTTTCTTTTTCTAGTAAAAGGTCGATTAGGTCATTAATTTTATCAATTGTTTTATCATCTAACTTGGTTAAGTTTTGAACTATTTCTTTTAGTTTTTCATTTTCTGATAATGATATCTCTGCAAAAGCTTCAGCAAGTTTCTCATCTTGTTCAGAAACAACATACATTTCTCCTTCACCAGTTCTAAGCCATGTTTCATTTATATTTAATTCTCTACAAATATCATTGATAGCTCTATCTGTAATTTCCCTATATCCAGTCTCATAGCATGCTATTTGACTACTAGATATTCCTATTAATTTACCTAAAGCAGATTGTGATAGCTTATTATCTTTTCTTATTTGTTTTAACCTGTCTTTTAAATCCAAAATTATCACCTCCTACTTAGTATATTACATCGTTTTTACTCGCAATGCAAATAAAAAATAAAAAAAGTTTAAAAAAATACTTGCAAAGCAGATGAAAGAGGTGTATTATAATCTCAAGAACTTCGCAAAGCGAGTTTTTAAAAACAATTAAAAAGGGGTGAGAAAGTATGAATAGTGAAAAGATATTAAATGCAATTCCTAAACTACAAAAACTAAGTGATGATGATTTGGACTTAGTAATGAGTGCAATTAATTCGTGTTTAGTAGTACAAGCAATGCAACAAGCTCATGATAGCCCAGTAGCTTTAGAAAGGTTTGTTTCAGCAATTAGAAATTAGTATTGACTTATTTAGTGGAAGAGGAGGATTTACAATGAATAATCAATTAGAGAGCAGAATTTCATCAAGAGAAGTTGCTGAAATGATGGAAACTAGACATGATGTTTTATTAAAAAAGATTGATACAATCAATAAAGATTTTACTGCCCACAAAATTGTGGTGAGTAAATATTGGATTGAATCATCATATGTAGATAGGAGTGGAAAATCCAATAGAGAATTTCAAATTACTAAGAAAGGATGTGAGTTCCTAGCCCATAAGACAACAGGAACTAAAGGAAATTTATTCACAGATAAGTATATGGATAAGTTTGAAGCTATGGAAAAGGTGCTTGAAAATCCTAATGGAGTAATAAAGCAACTTACCAATCAGATTGCAAGCATGAATTTAGAACTACAAGAGATTAAGGGAATGCTTAACAAAAGAGAAAGGCAAAGACTGGCAAGTAAAAAGCATCAGTTAAAGATAAAGCCGCCTTTAGAAAAAAGACTTGAAAATATAACCAATGAAATGATTAATCAAATATTAGTTAATTCGCTTGCTACAGGGCTGTTAAGAGTCACAGATGAAGGAAATGTTGTTGATAAAGAAGTTTTGTTTAATGAAGCCAATAAGCTGAATATAAGCAAACATGACATTAAGATAAAGCTTGAATTACTTAATAAGATAATTTACAAGCAAGTAAGAATTAATGGTAAAAATATGTGGTGCATAGTTATTAATAGGTAGATTTTAAGGAGGAAAAATAAATGAACAAAGTTATTGAAAATAGACTTAAAGAAATTAATTTTAATGAAATTGGTGCAAGAGGTATAGCAAGAGAGATATGTGATTTGATTGTAAAATATAATCTTTCAATTAATCAAGCTGATGTGACATTAGATTTAGCGAAAGACATGTTGGCTAATAGACCATTAGGGGTTAATGAATTTGCTCTATCAACTTTTAATGATTTAGATTTGAGCCATAAAAGTCTATGTACATGGATAGGTGAATGTCAATGTTGCGGAAAAGTAAATCAGATTGATTTACCTAGAAATAAAGACATAGTACCTAAATTTTGTGGAAATTGTGGTGAAAAAATTAAATGTATCAAACTGTAACACAATAGATTAATTTTCATATCATGTATGAAGCAATTCTATGGGGGAATCAATATGCACTATAAATATGAACTTGAAATTGATGGAAGGATTGTTGATATAGATGATCCAGAACTATCAAAAATAGTAACTGGAATGTGGCTTAATTTATATAGGATATATAAAAATAATCCATCAATATTTCCATTAACAGAAGAAAAGAATATCGAGAAGCAATAAGATGTATAGGCTGAAAAGCCTTGGAAATTAATAAAACATAATAATTAAAAAGTTGAGGAAGTATTTATGACAAAAGCAACAGAAAGACAGCTCATAAAAGCTTATAAAAGAATCTTGATAGAGCATAGCAATTTAAAAGTAGTTTGGAGGAATGAAAAATGATATCAGCAGGAATTTTAAGAAATTTAGATCCAGTTGGGAGAATAGTTATCCCAAAGAATATGAGAGAAGCGTTAAAGCTTAAAGATCAAACATCCACTGAACCAGGTTCAATTGTAGAAATTAGTTTAGTTGGTGAAGAAATTATATTAAAAAAATACAATCCAGGATGTGCTTGTTGCTACAAAGAAGATGAAAAATTAACAGAAGTATTAGGAATTAAGGTTTGTAATAAATGCTTAAGAGAATTTGAAGCAGCTAGTAAAAAATTAAATAAGATGAATATTTAGTTGGTGGTGGTTATATTGGAACTTATTGTAGGACAAGTAATAACTGTTAAGAAAAAGCGTTATGAAATCTTAAGAGTAGATTTATATAACGAAGTGATTGTATGTGTAGAGTTTAATAGCAGTGATAGAAAACTTCATATTTTTAGTATAGAGGAGGTTGAGCGAGAGAATGGATGCTAAATGCCAGTACTGTAATCATATATGGAATATAAGCATTAAAGCTAAAATTCCTAAGGCTGGGTATAAGTGTCCTATATGTAGATTAATAGAACGTAGAGAAAAGGAGAGCAGTCATAATGGCAAGGTATAAATTACATGTTGAGGAAACTGTAAGCAGACTTAATTTTATTGAAATAGAAACAGATTTAACTGATAGAGAAGTTGATTTATTACTTAGCAAAATTGAAAAAGGTGAGGTTATAAGTGCAGCTAACTTAAAGGCGAAACTTGAGGTACAAGGGGTAAAAATAAGGTCAATGGCTTTATGTAATAAACCATATTATATGAATGCAGAAACACTAGAAATTGAAGAAGTAGAAGAGTCTAAAATACGAGGTATTGTATTTAGTATTAAACCTAGTGAGTTAAGTGAAGCAACTATTATTTCTGCATTAGAAAAATTAAATGGTGGTGGATATTAAATGAAAAGAAAAATGCAATTTGGAAGATTTCCAAGAAGACCTAGAAAATTAGATAAAAATTGGAGGGAAAAATCAGAGGCAGAGCATCAGAAACTTTTAACAAAAGAAAAAGCTATCAAGGACCCTCGCCAAAGTAGTCCAAGATAGCAGAAGTAAAATAATGCAATTAAATTATAGCATGGATTGGAGGAAAATCAAGTGAAATTAGAATTAACGCATATAGCCATTACAGGCTTCAAAGGATATAAAGACAAGGTTGAATATGATTTAGGGTATAGAACTATTATTACAGGTGATAATGGTCTAGGAAAAACTACTATTGGTGAAGCTATAGTATGGTGCCTAACTGGATGCGACATTTGGGGAAATGAAAAAGCAGCCACTAGATTGGTTAATAATAAGAAGCCTAAAGTTACAGAGGTTGTACTAGATTTTCTTTTGGATGAAGATCCACAGACCATTATAAGAAGAAAAAAAGGTTCAGGTAATGATCTTTATTGGAATGAAGCAAAAGTTACTACAAATGATATTGCTAGAGATATTTTCAAGAATAAAAATGTTTTTTTAAGTATTGCAAATCCCTATTATTTCCCAGAATTAGCTCCTAAAGATGCAAAGCAATTATTAAGTGATGTATTAAAACCAATAGCAAGTACAGATATATTTGCAGAGTTAGGGGATTATCTTTCAAAGGTATTAAATGACAATGGATTTAGATTGGCAGATACATTTTTACAAGATGCTATGGCTGATTTAAAAGAGCAGGAAGAGAATATTATTTATCTAGAGGGTGTGCAATCTCATATAAATGAGGAAATGAAAGATATAAAGTCACAGCAGAAAAGGGCATTTGATGATACTGAATTAAAAAAGCTTCAAAAAGAATTAGAATCATTAAAAAATATAGATAATGTTGATGTTGAATTATCAAAGCTTCAAAAACCAAAAGATTTTATATCTGAATTAAGTGAATTACGAGTTGAGGAAGCAACACTAAAGGCTTCACTTAATACTTTATCGCTACAAGAATTATTGCCAGTAGAGGCTAAGAAAGAGCGTAAGGAGGAACTGTTAAGACAGTATCACAATAAAAAAGCACAACTCGATTTTATGGAGAGTAAATTTGTTGAATGTGATAAATGTGGAAATAGTATAGATCTTACTAAGGAAACTAAGGAAATGTTAAAGGTTGAAATTAAAGAAATATGTTCAGCAGGAGTAAAGCTCAAAGATGAAATTAAAGAAATTGAAGCTAAAAATGCCGAAATAATTGAGAATAATACTAAGATTAAAGCTAATAAAAAAGCAGAAGTGAGTCAGCAACTTAAAAAGATTGAAAGTAAAAGACAATTATTCTTGGCTCAAGCAGAAGCTGACAAACAAGAATATGAGGAAAAGAGGCAAGCAATATTATCTAAAAAAGAGAAAACAAATGCTGAATATCTAGATAAGTTGAATTATTTGGAACATAGAATACAGTCACTGGAAGAAGATAAAGAAGAAATCTTGAGATTAAATGCGAGTATTGATGCAGCCATTTCTCATAATGAAAAACTTGTTAAAGATAAGGAACTTAATGAGGAAAAAATTAAAAATAGCAAAAATAAAATTGAACAACTTAAAGTTGCTATAGATGCAGCTAAACAGTATAACTCAATTAAACTAAAAAAACAATTTAATCAAATAAAACCCTATTTGGATAAGGTAGAAATCAATTTTGAGAAACTCACAAAGGATGGAGAACTTAAGGAAGATTTTAAAGTCCTTTATGAGGGTAAAGAATTTAATAAATTATCGGATGCACAGAAAATCAAAGCCAGCCTAGAAATATCTAATTTACTTATTAATGCTCAAAATTTACATTTCCCAATTTTTATTGATAGAGCTGAAAGTATTAATATTATTCCAGAAATAGATACTCAGATGATACAAGCAAAAGTAACAAAGGATTCTGAAATAAAAGTTGAGGTGATTAGTTAGTGAGTAATTCTGTAAAAAAATTATTATCACAAGTTCAAGAGTTATGTGTTGATATTTCAACCAAACCAAATGGAAAATACTATGCATCAATGGATTATACAGGTTCAATTAACTCTTTTGGACTAAGTTATGAAAATAGAAAAACAGGTGAAAAAACATGGATATGTTTTGTAGAAAAAATGGAGTTTAAAACTTTAAAAGAAATTAGCAGAAAATTAAAAAAGTTATTGGAGGAATAGAAAATGATAAATAATTTGATTCAAAAAGTTAATTATGAAGTTGGAGGCCAACAAATACAACTAACTCCTGCATTAGTAAAACAATATTTAGTAAGCGGTGATGCTAGAGCCATAACAAATGAAGAAGTAGGAATGTTTATGATGTTGTGTAAGAGTCAATCTCTTAATCCATTTAATAGGGAAGCTTATCTGATTAAGTTTGGGAATAAGCCTGCAACTATGATTACTGGCAAAGATACATTCACAAAGAGAGCTAATAGAAATCCCAATTATGAAGGAACTGAAGCAGGTGTAATAGTTGTCAACCTTAAAGGAGAAATTGAGTATAGAGAAGGTTCATTTTATATAAAAGGTAAAGAGCAACTAGTTGGTGGATGGGCTAAGGTTCATACTAAGAATAAAAAATATGCGGATATGATTACTGTTTCTTATGATGAATATGAATGTAAAAAGAATGATGGAAAACCCAATTCAAATTGGGCTGCTAGACCTGGAACAATGATAAGAAAAGTTGCTTTGGTTCAAGCATTAAGAGAGGCATTTCCAGAAGATTTTGGAGGAATGTATACAGCGGAAGAAATGGGGGTAGATGAAGCAGAATTAAATACAAAGCCAGTAAATGTTGAGGAGGAACAAAGAGAGGCTGCATATGTTGAAGAACCACCAAAGATGGCATCAAAAGCACTTAAAAATCAAATTATGCAACTCGCAAGAGAAAAAGAATTAATGTTTGGTGATGGCAAAGATGCTGATGTGAATAAGTTAGAAGCATTATGCAATGAAAATGGAATGTCATTAAGAGCTTTAACAGAAAATCAAGGGAATAATCTTATAGATATTTTAATGGAATACCAGAATGTACAGGATATTCCTGAAGAAGATATAATCCCAGAAGGTCAAGAAGATATTGAGACAGAATTAGGGGATGAAGTTGAACCATTTTAACAAAATGAGGTCCAAATATGGATAGGAAGCCAATAAAACTAAAAAATAAAATTAGGAATATGTCTATTGAGGAAGTTTATCAGCAATTTAAAAATTTTATATATAAACAGTGTCAATCCTGGTTAGGAAAATATGAATTTGATGATTTACAACAAGTAGCTTTCATAGGTCTACAAAAGGCCTATGAGGGTTATGAAGTAGATAAGGATGTTCAATTTTTAACATATGCAGCAATGGCCATTGGAAATGAGCTTAGAATATATCATAGAAAAAATAAGAAGCATGAAGATGTTTTTAGTTTAAACAAAACTTTTTTATTTAAAGATGATGAAATGGAATATATAGATACTATTTCAGATGATATAAACTATGAAGAAATAGCATTTAAGAATATTCAATGTGAAAACTTAAGAAATGCACTTAGAAAACTTAAGCCTATAGATAGAGAGATAGTAGAAGAGATTGGATTAAATTTTAAAGGTCAGAAAGAAATAGCAGAAAAATTTAATTTATCTCAATCATACATTTCAAGAAAATATAAAAACTTATTAGTAAAACTTAGAAAGATTATGGAGGGTGATGATAAGATGCCAGAAAAGAAAATCACTAGAGAGCAGTTAGTGAAAGAAGTTAGAGAACATGGAACAGGTAAAGATGCAACTAAGTTAATTGCTCATAAATATGGTCTATCTCCAGGTACTATCAAAAGTTATTACGATACTATGGATGTTAGATCAGAAAGTAAAAATTACAAAGGCAAAAAAACTCAGAATATAGATAAAAATACAACAGAACCTAAACAAGAAATCAAAGTTGAAGTACCTTCATTTCTTCAAGAGATAAAAACCTATAGAGGTTCTATTGGGCAATATCAAATTAATGATGATAATGTGGACTTACAGTTTGGAAATACAACTGTAAGTATAGAAAAAGAAAATATCATGAATTTAGTTATGGAACTATCAGAACTTAACAGAATTATAAGTTAAGTAAATCTAGATATTTAGAGGTGATTAAGATATGGCAGAATTTAAATTTAGGTTTACAGATACGGAAATTAAAAAATTACTTAAAGAAAATTTCATGATTCTTTATGATACAAGAGAGCAGGTTAACGATCATGTATTAAGTTACTTTGATAATATTGGACTCAAATACAAAAGGCAAAAAATAGATGAAGGTGACTATACAGCCATTATAACAGCAAGACCTGATATGGGAATAACAAGAGATTTATATTTTAAGGTTGGCGTAGAACGTAAGAATAGTGTGGATGAATTAGCTGGAAATTTAGCTGAGAAAACAGATACTAGAGATGATATAAGGCTTGAAAGAGAGCTTATGAGAGCTAAAGCAAAAGGTATAAAAATGTTTTTAGTAATTGAAGATCCAAATGGATTAGAAGTTATAAAAAATGGAACTTATAGGAGTCAGTATGGAAGTAAGGCTTTTGTAGGAAAATTATCATCATTACAAGATAAATATATCCAAGACACTATTTTTACATCCAATCTAAACTCTGGATATCACATTTATAGGAAGCTTTATTATTCTGTAAGAAACTTTCTAAAAGCTGGAGAAATTCAACCGAATGAAACAGGTGATTTATATGGAATTAGTTGAACTAAAGAAAAAGTATAATGAATGCTTAAAAAGGAATCAGAAAGCTGAAGAATATTTAATGAGTCATACAATTGAAGAATGTGAAAAGCCATTAAAAATAGTTTATGGCAAGTCGTTTGATACGTTTGATTTGTTTAGTGAAGTTGCAGCAGATCTAAGCAAATTAATTATTGAAATAGAGAAAAATATGGGTAAGAAAATGACCAGGTATGAAATATTAAATGGTTTTAAATTATAGAGGAGGTGTAGCTGTGAGAAACATTAATGATATTGACTTAAAACAGGTTATAGAGGATTTGACTGGCGAGAGATTTAACAGAGAAAAGAAAATACATTCTCCTTTTAAACAAGAAAATACGCCATCTTTTACAATCTATTTTGATAGTAATTCCAATAAGTACAAGTTTAAAGATTTTAGTACAGGCAAGCAAGGTGATGCACTAGACTTTGTTATGCAGTATAAAAACTGCAGTTATAAGGAAGCAAGATCATATTTAGGATTAGAAGTTGAAAAAGCAGAGAATGAGCTATGGGAAGATAAAATACGAAGTTATATTGACTGGCAGCTCCAGGATATAAAACGAGGATATACATTACTTGGAATATTTACTTTTGTAGATGAAAATAACAAGCCAATATATGCTAAAGCTAAATTTCTTAAACCAGACGGAAAAAAGGAGACTCCATATTACTGTATTGAAAATGGAAAAGTTGCTAATAAGCGTGGTGCAGATGAAGTACCATACAATTATTATAATCTATTAAAAGGAATAGCCGAGGATAAGACTATTATCTTCGTAGAGGGCGAGAAGGATGCCAATACGATAAACAACATTCTTAAAAATAAAACCTTTGTAGCAAGCTCTCTAAAGGGTGTAAAGAACTTTGAAAAATTAAAAGCAAATGAATTCATGAAAATATATGTGATAGGTGATACTGGAGAGGCTGGTCAAAGATATATCCAGGATATAAAGAAAGAATTTTTTGATAAATGTTCAAAGTTTAAGATTATTAATTTACCAGGAATAAAGTCACTTGGTGATAATAAGGACGTTACAGATTGGTTAGAAGCTGGCCATAATAAAAATGATTTATTTAATGCATTTGATAGATCATTGGATTTAAGAGATAAGAGCCAACTTCAACAGGATTACGGTGGCGTGTATAAATTTCAGTATGACAAAAGCGGAGAAAATCCAAGGAAAGTTTATATAACAGATTTTCAAATATTAGAAGCAAAAACACTAATAAATGTTGAGGCAGACTTTGAAGATATAGCTTTAACAGTTAAATCTAGAATTGATGGCAAAATATATCCTAAAACAGATTCCAGTACAGTATTGAATGACTTGCGTTCATTTAGAAATTTTTTAGGTGCAAAACTAAATTTTAAAGGTGAAAAGAAAGATTTAAATACATTCAGAGAATGGTTGAGTAATTACTTTTTCCTTGAAGATGAAGAAGTATACCAGGGAGTACGATTTAGTTGTATTAATGGGAAAATGGCTTTAACTTGTGCTGATGGAACTATATTTATAGATGGAATAGATACCTCAGCATTTGCAGATGGAACCAAAATAAAACTAACTGAGGTTGAGAAAATTGAAACATCTGAATTATTGGAACTAAAAAAGAGATTATTTAGATTTTTATCAGCAGAAAAGTCTATAAGTATTGTTGGAACTATAATTAATGATCTAGCAGTATATCAAAATATGGCTATTGATGAAAAATTACATCATTTATTTATCACAGGAGAATCAGAAAGTGGTAAATCTACAATTTTAGAAAGGATCATAGCTCCTATTTTAAATTATCCAGCAAAAGAAAAGATTTCTGTTTCATCAGCAAAACCTTTTGGTTTTAGTGGAAGTTTATGTTTAGGTAATTATCCGTTAATATGTGATGAATTTAAACCAAGTAAATGGAATCAATATAAAACTGATGAAGTATGTAACACAATGAGAGATGCATATGACAGAACTCCAATGCCTAGAGGTGATAAGTCTTTTAAAATCAAAAATTTTATACCTGAAAGACCAATAATTATGGCTGGGGAAGAGTCTTATCCGGATCAAGAAACAGCACTTATAACTAGAAGCTGTATTGTTTATATTTCTAAAAATGAACGTACAGAAGAAAATAGTACAGCTACATTTTGGTTAATTGAACATAAAGACATTTTGAATAAGTTTGGCCGAAGCTTAATTGATGAAGTGCTGAATATGTCTGTTGAACAATACAAGGATATAAGGAAAAGCTTAGGCACTAAGTTTGACATATTAAAAGGTAGAGCCTTCGATACAGCATTAAATATAGCTTGCGGAATAGAAATACTGAATATTCTATTGGAACGTCATGGACTTAACATAATTGAAAATTATGAACAACACATCATAAAGAATATTCAAGATGAGGTATTGGATGGAGGAAAAGAAGCTAAAAGTACTGTTGAACAAATGTTAATACTATATAGCCAAATGATAGAAGATAAAAATACTTGTGTTCAAGAAACAATAATACAGGATAGAAAAGAAGATGGATTCTATATAAGGACCACACAACTTTTAAATGAAATATTTAGATTTCAAAAAGAGTATGGATCTGCTGATATTAAACCATTAAAATTGAAAGATTTTAGGAAACAAGCCATTAAAGCAGGGTATATTTTAATCAAGAATGCAAAGCAGCTAAGAATCGGCACAGATAATCCTGTATGGTATGACTTGTATGATAAAGAGAAATTGAAGGAATTGAATGTTACTAGGATAGTTGAGCCAGACTTAATAGAGGAAGCAGTCACTAAGGCTGAACAAAAATTTTTAGATAGTGCTTTTCCTAAAAAGTAGGCGCTATCTCTCTAAATATATAGAGTGAGGGTGAAAACATGTTTAAGAAAGATTTATTTTTAGCTGGATTGATGGGAGTTGTTTTTAATTTAGTATTTTGGCTAGGACTTATAGCAGGAATACTTTGGTTATTAAAATATTTTAAAGTATTTGCAATGTTTAATTAATGTGAAAAGGAAGTGAAGATATGTGGGGACCATTTTGTGAGGAGTAATTAATGCGGAATTTGAATAAGGGGTGAAGTAAATAAAAGTATGATCCTTGAAAATTGAATAATGCGATATTTAATAAATATGATATAATTAATATATTATAGTAAATATAGGAGGAATAATGAATGAATTATATAATTGCAACAACGCTTTTAGTTGTGGGATTTATGTTTGGAAAGTTAGTACCAAATTCACCTGGAGATAATGAAAAAAGTTATGATTGTAAATTACTAATAGTTGCAGTTTTTTTCTTTGTTTTTGGTTCCAAAACAGAAGTGTTTAGAATTAATGACTTTATTGCAATGCTTTCTAATTTATTGCCTCCTTTTCTTTTTGGTGTTTTAATAAGACGGTATATAAACAGTCATTTTTTAAAGCACATACGGAAAAAGAATAAGTTACTTAGAAATGTTTTTAAATCATGTATCAATAAAATTAAATAAGAAATTATAAAATCGCATTATTCAAGAGAGTGAATTTGCGATTTTTTTACTGCGCAATTCTTAAAAAGTCAGCAGAAAGGAAAGAGAATGAATGAAGAAAACGGATATAAAAGAACTTATAGATTCAACTATATTAATGGCTAAATGTAGTATTGAATTTAATAAAGAATTAATTAAGCAAGGTGCTGATATAAAACTTGCAAACGAATTAACAAAGACATATATAACAGCAATTTGTACTCCAAAAGAAACAAAGAAAGATTTAGATTTATCAATGTTAGGAATACGAACAAATTTAAATTAATACTTAGATCGGATGTAGAAAAAGGAGGATATGCATGTTAGAAATATTAAAATATATATTTTCGAGTCCATGGATATTTACTGGAACAGTAATGTTAATATATGTGATTGGAGAAATAATGCAGAATATTGTTGTTATCATATGTAAAACAGTAATTGGAGCAAAAGGAATTAAGTATTTTGATAGGACAGATATAAGAACAAATGATACTTCAGAGATGTGAAAGGATGGTCAAATGAATGATTATATTGAAGCTAGAACTAAAGAGGTAGCTCGATATATAGTTGAAAATAAATCTACAATTAGAGAAACAGCTAAGAAATTTGGATGGGCAAAGGCTACAATACAGAAAGATTTAACAGAAAGGCTGCGTATAATAGATCCAATTCTATATAAGAAAGTTAGAGGAGTGTTAAATACAAATATAGCAGAGAGAAGTCTAAGAGGTGGTATGGCTACTAAAAATAAGTATAAGGGAGGAGATTAGATTCTTATTACAGAATTATTACAATTTTTATGACAGTGCAAAGGCTCAAGGTGTAAAGGATAGAATGCAATTTTAAAAAATTGGAAAAAATTCTTGTTACACTT
>OBWZ01000432.1_pt1 | contig 12645 bp, 9 predicted proteins | sample 1476561 | NCBI WGS metagenome assembly OBWZ01 (sample SAMEA2580138, study PRJEB22360) | human gut metagenome | biome: human gut; feature: human-associated habitat; material: faeces | place: Denmark | collected 2008/2010 | reverse complement strand
CCTATATTAGAGAGGTTTTATTTTTTATAATCTTATGAATTTTTTATTTAAAATAATCAATTACTATGTTTACTATCGCTTTTATTCCGGTTTTAATACAATCTTCATCACAATTAAATCTAGAATTATGTAATATGCAAGCATCTTCATTTTTTTCAGATTTGCAGCCTAAAAACATAAAACAAGAAGGTACCTCTTTTGCAAAGAATGAGAAATCTTCTCCTCCTGTGTCTGGATTGTCCATTTCAATTAAATTATCTTCGCCTATGCTGTTTACAACTGATTTCTTTATCAATTTAGTAAGTTTAGGATCATTCATAGTTACAGGATATCCATGACTAAATTTATATTCATAATCACAACCATGAATCTTGCAAACATCCTTTATAAACTCTTCTATTTTATCTGGTAAAATCTCACAAGCCTCTGCACTAGAATATCTAACTGTCCCTTCTATTGATACCTCACCAGGAAGTACATTATATCTCACTCCACCATTTATTTTTGATAATGTAAGCACAACAACATCACTTGGATCAATTGCTCTACTAACAATTGTTTGAAGTTGAGTTATTAAATATGCAGCACATACTATTGCATCATGTCCTTCGTGTGGTTTTGATGCGTGTGACGCCTGACCTTTTATAGTTATAAATATTCTATTTGATTCAGACATCATAGCATTCGGTTTTACAGCTACTGTTCCTATTGGATAATCCCATACATGAAGTGCTACTGCGTTATCTACATGTGGATTTTCTAAAACTCCCTCTTTTATCATAAGAGGTGCCCCTCCAACTGGATTGTTTTCTTCTGCAGGTTGAAATACAAATTTAACATTTCCGTTTATTTCATCCTTAATTTCATTTAGTACTTTTGTTACTCCCAACAAAATCGATGTGTGAATATCATGACCACATGCATGCATCACACCTGGATTTTTAGATGAAAAAGGCAATCCTGTTTCCTCTTGTATTGGAAGAGCATCCATATCCGCTCTCAACATTAAGGTTTTTTCGCCTTTTCCTAAATTTAAATTAGACACAACCCCGGTTTTTCCCACACCTTCTTGTGCTTCTAATCCAATTTTTCTTAATTCATTAGCTACAAATTTTGATGTTTCAAATTCTTTTAAGCTAAGCTCTGGATTTTGATGAATATGCCTTCTTATTGAAATCACTTCATCTAAATACTTATCAACTAATTTGTCCACTTTCTCTTTTAACATTTTTTATATCCCCCTAAAAAACTAAAGGTACGGAGTTATCTCCGCACCTTTTGATTATATCACAAGTATATAATGTTGTTATTACTAGGATTTTTATATTTTATATCAAAACTAAATTAACTTAACATAGTCGCCTGATACATAGCCATATGAGCTATTGAATTTTATTTTATACCAACCGTTTGATAATTTAGTTACTATTTCTACTTTTGTTCCTTTATGTAAATGTCCAATTTTCTTATATCCTGTTCCTGCTCCACTTCTTACATTTAATCCTGCAGTTGTTTTTCCTGTTGCTATTACTTCACCTTTAGAGCCATCTAAACTTACATATGCTCCTGATACATATCCGTATGAGCCTTTATATTTTATTTTATACCAACCATTTGAATATCTTTCAACCACTTCTACTTTTGTCCCTTTAGTTAATATACCTAATTTGCTATAGTTTGAAGATGGTCCACTTCTCACATTTAATGAACTTACAGTTGTTTTTCCTGTTGCTATTACTTTTTCGTCTTGTTGTGGTGTATTTAATTTAACGTATTTTCCTAATACATAGCCATATGTGCCTTTATATTTTATTTTATACCAACCGCTTGGGAGTTTAGTTATTACCTCTACTTTTGCACCCTTGCTTAAAGTCCCCATTTTAGCATATTTTGTTCCTGGACCTTTTCTAACATTTAGTTTAGCGGTTGTTTTTCCTGTTAATATATCGCTTGGATCTTCTTGTCCAGAACTTATAGCTTTAAATGATATATCATTTTTATTTGCATATTTTTCTGCATATGAACCTTTTTCACCATAGATTGTTACATCTTCTGAACCGCCTTCAAATATATCATCACCTATTTTTGTAACTGTTTTTGGAATTGTAACTTTAACTAAATTTTCGCAATCAGAAAATGCTCCTGCACCTATACTTGTAATAGTGTATGGAACTATAAATTCAGTAAATCCAGTCATAGAAAATGCCTCTTTTTCTATCGTTTTAACACTGCTTGGTATATCTATTTTCTTTAATGAAACACAACCAGCAAAAGTTCCATATGGTATTGAACTGATTGTATTTGGTAATGTAACATTAGTTAAGTTCTCACATAATATAAATGCCCCAGCACCTAATTCAGTTACACTATCTGGTATAGTAATACTTTGTAATTTGTCATTTCCAGCAAATGCAGCAGCATCTATAGTTGTTACACTAGTTGGTATATTTATAGTTTGTAAATTTTCACACCATGCAAATGCTTCTGCTCCTATAACTTTAACACTATCTGGTATATTTATAGTCTTAGTATTTTCTAAATCACAAAATGCAAATTCATATATCATTGTAACAGGATGTCCATCAATTTTATCTGGTATAGATATTGTTGATTTGTCTATTGAATCAGAGCAATCAGTTATTACAACTTCATCATTATCATTTATTACATAAAGAATTCCGTCTTGTTCTAGTTCTTCACATGTTTCATAGTCAAATCCCCAATCGATATCTAGTAATAAGTCATCTAAATTATCAACATTTTCTACTCCTTCTAAATCTAAAGTTTTTAATTCAGAATTTGATAATACTTTTGTAGCTTGTTTAGCATCTTTTTGTTTTGGCATTGCATAAGAACTATGTGCGCCAAATACAAAAGATGTTAATAATCCTAAAACAGTTAAAAAACATGCGGCTTTTTTAAATTGTTTTGGCATTATATACTCCCTCCTCTTTTGTATGATTACCTTAATTGTATCACAATCAAGTTAGTTTTCTTATTATCCAAGAAATTCTTAATAACTTTTTGTCTACAAAAACTACAATAAATTTTCAAAATACATCATTTTAAAACAAAAAATCCCAGCAAATTTAATTGACTGGGATTTTTCTCATATATTTTATATTATTTAAATCTTATTTAAAGTAATTTACACCACTTTCAAATATTTTTTGATCTTTTTCACCATGTATATTTTTAAGAGTGTATTTACCAATTCTTTCAGAGTGACCCATTTTACCTAATATTCTACCATCTGCACTTGTTATACCTTCAACTGCATAAAATGAACCATTAGGGTTGTAGTCTATATCGTAAGTAGCATTTCCATCTAAGTCAACGTATTGAGTTGCTATTTGTCCATTTGCTACTAATTGGTCAAATGTTTCTTTATTCGCTACGAATTTACCTTCACCATGAGAAATTGAAATGCTGTGTAAGTCTCCTACTTGTGTACCTGCTAACCATGGAGATTTATTTGATGCTATTCTAGTAGTTACAACTTTTGCTTGGTGGCGACCGATGTTGTTGTAAGTTATAGTTGGAGCATCCTCTGAAGTAACTGGTTTTATTTCACCATATGGAACTAACCCTAATTTGATTAATGCTTGGAATCCATTACAGATACCTAACATTAAACCATCTCTGTTAGTTAATAAGTCATTTACTGCTTCTGCTATTTTTGGATTTCTAAATACTGTTGCTATGAATTTTGCAGAACCATCTGGTTCGTCACCAGCACTGAATCCACCTGGTATCATAACTATTTGTGAAGATTCTATTTCTTTAACCATAGTTTCAATTGAATCTTCTATATTAGCATAATTTAAGTTTCTAAATACTTTTATGCTAGCTTTTGCTCCAGCATCTTCAAAAGCCCTAGCTGAGTCGTATTCACAGTTTGTTCCTGGGAATGCTGGTATAAATACTTTTGGCTGTGCTATACTTAATGAAGATTTTTGATGTTCGTTAACTATAAAGTTTATATTTTTTACTTCGCCAGTTGGTTCAACTGCTTTTGTTGGGAATATTGGTTCTAAAGTAGATTCATAAGCTTTGTAAATCTTACCTAAGCAAACTTTATATCCATCAACGTCTATATATTGTCCTTCTATTGTTTTACCTGCAACTTTGTAATCTAAACCTTCTAATAATGCTAAATCAGCTTTATCCATTTCAAGTGCTATATTTCCGTATGCTGGATCGAATAATTTATCTGCATCAACATCTTTAGCTACTTCAAATCCTATCTTATTACCAAATGCCATTTTAGCTATAGCTTCTCCAAGTCCGGCATAACCTAAAGCATATGAAGCAAGAACTTTCTTAGCTTGAGTTAATTCTCTTATTTTATCTAAGTTTTTCTTTAATATATCAAAATCAGGAATTCCACTTTCTAATGTTGGAGTTTTTATTACTGCTAAAACAGAACCTGCTTTTTTGAATTCTTGTGATACAACATATTCAGCATCTACAGTGTCTACTGCGAATGAAACTAATGTTGGAGGTACATTTATATGTTCAAAAGTACCAGACATACTGTCTTTCCCACCTATTGCAGGTATTTCAAATTCTTTTTGTGCGTAATATGCTCCAAGTAATGCAGAGAATGGTTTACCCCATTTAGTTTTATCTTTTCCTAATTTTTCGAAGTATTCTTGGAAAGTTAATCTAGTAGTTTTATAATCTCCACCAACTGCAACTAATTTACAGATTGATTCTACAACTGCGTATAATGCCCCGTGGAATGGACTCCATTTTCCGATTTTAGGGTTATATCCAAATGTCATTATTGATGAAGTTGTAGTTTTTCCGTCAAGTACAGGTATTTTAGCAACCATACCTTGGATTGGAGTTCTTTGATATTTACCTCCAAATGGAAGTAATACTGTATTTGAACCTATAGTATTATCAAATTTTTCAACTAAACCTTTTTGAGAGCATACATTTAAGTCTTTTAATACGCTGTCAAATTTATCAGATATAGTTTCTCCTTCTACTTTTATTTTTCCAGTATTAAAGAATGTATTTTCTTCGTCTACTTTTGGAACATGTATATCAGTTTGTTGTTTCTTACCATTTGTATCAAGGAAAGCTCTGTTTAAATCAACGATAGCTTTTCCATTCCAGAACATTCTTAAATACCCTGTGTCAGTTACTGTTGCAACATGAGTTGCTTGTAAGTTTTCAAGTCCTGCAAGTTCTATAAATCTGTCTTTATTTTCGGCATCTATAGCACAAGCCATACGTTCTTGTGATTCTGATATTGCAAGTTCAGTACCATCAAGTCCATCGTATTTTTTAGGTACTAAGTCTAGGTTTATATCTAAACTTTCTGCGATTTCACCTATCGCAACTGAAACTCCACCAGCACCGAAGTCGTTACATCTTTTTATCATTTGTGCAACTTCTTTGTTTCTGAAGAATCTTTGTATTTTTCTTTCGTTAGGTGCATCACCTTTTTGTACTTCTGCACCACAAGTTTCTATTGACTCTTCACTGTGTTCTTTTGATGAACCAGTAGCTCCTCCACAACCATCTCTACCAGTTTTTCCACCTAATAGTATAATTATATCGCCTTTTTCCGGTCTTTTTCTTATTACATTTTCTTTTGGAACTGCTGCTATAACTGCACCAATTTCCATTCTTTTCGCTACAAAGTCTTCATCATATACTTCTGTAACTTGACCTGTTGTTAAACCTATTTGGTTACCATAAGAACTATATCCGTTAGCTGCCTCTGTTGTTATTTTCTTTTGCATTAATTTACCGTGTAATGTATCTTCTAAAGAAGTTCTAGGGTCTGCACTACCAGTAACACGCATCGCTTGATAAACATAACTTCTTCCTGAAAGTGGATCTCTGATTGCCCCACCTAGACAAGTTGCAGCACCACCAAATGGTTCTATTTCTGTTGGATGGTTATGAGTTTCGTTTTTGAACATTAATAGATATTTTTCTATTTTTCCATCAACATTTACATCTATATTTACACTACAAGCATTGATTTCTTCACTTTCATCTAAATCTTCTAGTTTTCCTGCTGCTTTAAGTTCTTTAACTGCTATAGTCGCTATATCCATTAGACACATATCTTTTTGTCTGTCTATATAGATAGTATTTCTAGCTTCTACATATTTTGAATAAGTTTCTTTTATTATTTCGTTGAATTTACCATCTTCTATTTCAACATCTTTTATTTGGGTCATAAATGTAGTGTGTCTACAGTGATCTGACCAATAAGTATCTAAAACTTTTATTTCTGTTATAGTTGGATTTCTTTTTTCTTGGTTTTGGAAGTATTCTTGAACATATTTTAAGTCGTCTATTGTCATAGCTAGACCTTGTTCTTTTAAGAATTTTTCTAATTCTTCCATGCTAAAATCTATAAACCCTTCTATTGTTGCAACTTCTGTTGGTATTTCAGTTTCTAGTTCTAGAGTTTCTGGTTTTTCAAGAGATGCTTCTCTACTATCAACTGGATTTATTACATAAGATTTTATTTTTGCAAATAATTCATCATCTATATCACCAGTTAATATATATAATTTTGCGCTGTTTATATTAGGTCTTTGACCTTCATTTATTATTTGAACGCATTGTGCTGCCCAGTCTGCTCTTTGGTCATATTGTCCTGGTAAATATTCAACTGCAAATACTTTCGCATCTTTATCGTATTCAACATTTTCTTTATATACTACATCTAGGTTTGGTTCTGAGAATATTGTTTTTGATGCAGAATCACAAATTTCATCAGATAAACCTTCTATATCGTATCTATTTAATAATCTTAAATCATCTATGCAATCTATATGTAAACTGTCTTTTAAATCTTTCATTAAAGCTTTTGCTTCTAGATCGAACCCTTCTCTCTTTTCAACTAAAAGTCTTTTAACATTTGAACTCATATTATTCCTCCATTAAGAAATTTCTCATTTTCCTTTTTTATGTTTTATTGAAAATTTATTTCCATATGTCTGTTCTATAATGCATACCTTCAAAATTTATTTTCTTGATATTTTCATAAACTTTTTCGCCTGCTTCTTTAACATTTTTAGCCTTAGCAGTTATCCCGATAACTCTACCACCATTAGTAACTATTTTTCCATCTACTAATTTAGTTCCACTATGGAAAACTACTATATCATCATCTAAATCATCAAGTCCTGTTATAACTTTTCCCTTTTCATAACTTTCAGGGTATCCTCCAGATGTAAGCATTACACATATTGCTTGTTCATCACTATAAGTTATATCTATATCTTTTAATTTATTATCTATAACTGCAGATATTATTTTGTTTAAATCAGTTTCTAATCTAAATAAAACAGATTGAGTTTCTGGGTCCCCAAATCTTACATTGTATTCAAGAACTTTAGGACCATCTTCAGTTATCATTAATCCTACAAATAATATTCCTTTAAAGTCTAATCCATCTTCTTGGAATCCTTTTAAAGTTTTATCAAGTACATTTTCTTTTATATTTTTTGCTAATTCATCAGTATATATTTCACTTGGAGAGAATGTTCCCATTCCGCCAGTGTTAAGACCATTTTCTCCATTATTTACTTTTTTATGGTCTTTTGCACTTACCATAGGAACTATTGTTTCGTGATCAACAAAGGCTAGTATAGATGTTTCTATTCCGTTTAGAAACTCTTCTATTACTATTTTTTCTCCAGCATCACCGAATTTTTTATCACTCATCATTTCTTTTAGAGTTTTTATAGCATCTTCTCTGTTTTCAGGTATTACAACTCCTTTACCAGCTGCCAAACCATCGGCTTTTATAACAACTGGATATCCAAAGTCATCTATGTCAGCTATTGCTTTATCTAGGTCAGTATATTCTTTATATTTAGCTGTTGGTAAACCATGTCTTATCATGAAATCTTTCGAAAATGCCTTGCTTCCTTCTAACTGAGCACATTTTTTATTTGGACCAAATACTTTTAATCCTTCAGCCTCAAAAACATCAGTTAGCCCCATTACTAGCGGAACTTCTGGTCCTACTACAGTTATATCTATTTCTTTTTCTTTTGCAAATTTAACTAATTCGGCTATATCTGAATCGCCTATATTTACACATTCTGCAACTTTAGCTATTCCAGGGTTTCCTGGTGCACAGTATATTTTTTCTACATCTTTTTCATTACTTAATTTCCAGCAGATAGCATGTTCTCTTCCGCCACCACCTACAACTAATATCTTCATATTTCCCCTCCTAGTTTATAAGTCTTACTCGCTTACTTTAACTTTTCTACCTTCTACAGATATCTTCCCTTCGCAAAATAATTTTACACATCTAGGAAGAATTGTATGCTCTACTTCTAAAACCCTTTTTGCCAATGTTTTAGCATCATCATCGTCCATAACTTTTACAGTATCTTGCATGATTATTGGGCCAGCATCTGCTTCTTCATTTACAAAATGAACAGTTGCTCCAGAAACTTTTGCTCCATAATCTATTACTGCTTGATGAACTTTTTCTCCATAAAAACCATCACCACAGAATGATGGTATTAATGATGGATGAATATTCATCATTTTATTTTCAAATTCACTTACGAATTTTGGACTGATTATCTTGAGATAACCAGCCAAAACTACTAAGTCTACATTTTCTTCTTTTAATATTTTTATTACTTTATCTTCATTTTTTTCAAATACAGATCTTATATTATGTTTTCTAGCTCTTTCAAGGCCAAAAGCATCTTCTTTATTAGAAATAACTACTTTTATATTACCTTTTATTTCGCCATTTTCACAATCATCGATAATAGCTTGTAAATTAGAACCTCCGCCAGAAACTAAAACACCTATATTTAGCATAATTCTACTCCTTTGTGAGTATCTACAACTTCACCAACTACATATGCTTTGTCTTTCATTAGTTCAGCATATTTTTCGTCTACATCTATTTCATCTGCTTCTCTATTATTTATATAATCAACTAAAGCAGGTGCATCTTCTTTGTTAACTATGAACACAAGTCCAATACCCATATTGAAACTTTTATGAAGTTCTCTTTTTTCTACTATATTAAATCCTTCTATCATTTTGAATATAGGTGGTTTTTCCCATGAATCTGTTTTGATATCAAGACCTAAACCATCAGGTATAACTCTTGTGATATTTTCGATAACACCACCACCAGTTATATGAGCTATAGCTTTTATGTTATGTTTTTCAAGTAAGTCTAAAACTAATTTCACGTATATTTTTGTTGGTGTTAATAAAGCATCTCCAACTGTCATTCCTAATTCTTCAACATATTGATTTAAATCATAGTTATAAGTATCCAAGAATATTTTTCTTATAAATGAGAAACCATTACTGTGTATACCACTTGAAGAAACTCCAACTAATACATCCCCAGCTTTAACATCTTTTCCTGATACTATTTTAGTTTTGTCAGCTATACCAACAGCAAATCCGGCTAGGTCATATTCTTCTTCAGAGTACATTCCTGGCATTTCAGCAGTTTCCCCACCGATTAATGCACATCCAGACATTTTACATCCGTTGGCAACACCTGCAACTATTTGATCTATATGTTCAGGAACTAATTTCCCTATTGCTATATAGTCTAAAAATAATAATGGTTTTGCACCTTGGCATATTAAGTCGTTAACGCTCATTGCAACTAAATCTATACCAACTGTGTTATGTTTATCCATCATTTGAGCTAATTTTAATTTAGTACCAACACCATCTGTTGCTGCTAAAAGAACTGGCTCTTCCATTTTCATAAAATCTTTTAAACTATATAAACCACTGAAGTTTCCTAAATCACCTATAACATTTTTATCGTAAGTTTCTTTTATCTTCCCTTTTATCAAGCTTACAGCTCTATTTCCTTCATCTATATTTACACCTGATTGTTCATAAGTTAGCATCCTAAAGATTCCTCCTTGTCAATTTTCTTAACTGGATAATTTCCGTCGAAACAAGCTCTACAGAATTTAAATTCATTTCCTTCCCCAACTGCGCTCATCATTCCATCTATATCTAAGAATTTTAATGTATCACATCCAATATATTCTCTTATTTCTTCTACATCTTTATGTGCAGCTATTAATTTAGAGCGGTTTGGGGTGTCTATGCCATAGTAGCAAGAATATTTAACTGGAGGAGATGTTATTCTTAAGTGTATTTCCTTAGCTCCAGCATCTTTTAATGATTTAACTAATTGTTTTGAAGTAGTTCCTCTAACTATTGAGTCATCTACAAGTACTATTGATTTTCCTTTTAATACTCTACTTAGAGGATTTAATTTTATTTTTACTCCAAGTTCTCTTTCTTCTTGAGTAGGCTTTATAAATGTTCTACCTACATATCTATTTTTAACTAATGCTTCTGTTAGTGGAAGTCCACTCGCATTTGCATATCCTATAGCTCCTGCCCATCCTGAGTCTGGAACTGGAACAACCATATCTGCTTTTACATCATCGCCTTGTGATAATATTTTTCCTGATTCTACTCTAAATTCATATGCATTTACTTTATCTATTGTTGCATCATTTCTAGCAAAATAAATATGTTCAAATATACAACTTTTTTTCATCGTTTTGCATTTATTGCTAAAGTTATATGATTTTAATTCTCCGTTCTTAACTACAACAATTTCTCCTGGTTCCAAGTCTCTTATAAATTCTCCACCAAGTATATCTATTTCACAGTTTTCAGAAGCAAATATGTATTCACCATCATCTCTTTTCCCAAGTAATAGAGGTCTAAATCCATGAGGGTCTCTAACAGCAACTAATTCTTCGTCAGTTAGTATAACTAATGAATACGCACCCTTTATTTGGTCCATTGTTAATTTTATTGCTTCTACAATATCTCCTGTATAATATCTAGCTAACATATATAAAATAACTTCTGTATCACTTTTACTACTAAACATTATACCGTCTTCTTCTAGCATTTCTTTTAGGTAGTTAGCATTTACTAAATTTCCATTGTGAACTAAACCTAAATTTCTCTTTTTTAAAGAACCAACTAAAGGTTGGCAGTTGTACATATGACTTCCACCTGCTGTTGAGTATCTAACATGGGCTATGCCCATTGTCCCAGGCAGTTTTTGTAAATCATCTGCCTTAAATACATCACCTACTAAACCCATGTCCTTTTTGTAATTTATTTCTTTTCCATCGTGCACAGCCATACCACAGCTCTCTTGACCTCTATGTTGCATAGAGTATAAGCCATAATACAAGTCTTTCGATATGTTTTTATCAGAATAAATTCCTAATATACCACACATGCGATCAATTCCCCCCTATAACTTAAATTATTTATTCATTCTAGAAAGAACTTCTTCATATCCCTGAACAAGATCTCCTAAATCTCTTCTAAATCTATCTTTATCTAATTTTTCATTAGTATTAACATCCCATAATCTACAAGTATCTGGTGATATTTCATCTGCTAATATTATATTTCCGTCTGCGTCTTTTCCGAATTCTAGTTTGAAGTCAACTAATTTTAGGTCCATTTTTAAGAAAAATTCCTTCATGATTTCATTGATTTTTAAAGTTTGTGCTCTGATATAATCTATTTCTTCTTGAGTTGCTAATTTTAATGCTACGGCATGGTCATCATTTATAAGTGGGTCTCCATATTCATCATTTTTATATGACATTTCAAATATTGGTTTGTCTAATACTATTCCTTCTTCTACTCCATATCTTTTGCAGAAAGAACCTGCTGTGATATTTCTGATTATAACTTCTAGTGGTAGGATTGTAACTTTTTTTACTAATTGTTCTCTATCTGATAAAGCTTTTATAAAATGAGTTTTGATTCCTGCTTTTTCTAATGTTTCAAACATTATTGTGCAAATTTTATTATTTAAGATACCTTTTGATGCAATTGATGCTTTTTTTTCACCATTGAATGCTGTTGCATCGTCTTTGTAATAAACTACATATTCATTTTCATTTTCTGTACTGTAAACTTGTTTTGCTTTTCCTTCATATAATAACATTTTTGTTACCTCCCAAAATTTTCACAAATATTTATTTACTGTTTTATTACTAACATATCTCTGCTTTTTCTACATTATCTTGTCTTATTTATTTTTATAATTCTTGATTTATGCTTTTATCATCATCTAATACCTTTTGAGCCATTTCTTGTCTATATGTTTTTAAGTCTTCTTTTAATTTAGGATATTTTATACTCATTATTTGCATTGCCATTAATGCTGCATTTAACCCTGAATCTATAGTTACTGTAGCAACTGGTATTCCTTTTGGCATTTGAACCATTGATAATAATGAATCCATACCATCCATAGTAGATGATTTTATTGGCAACCCAACTACAGGTATTAATGTTGATGCTGCTATAACCCCTGATAAGTGTGCTGCCTTTCCTGCTGCTGCTATTATTACATCAACTTCTCCATCAATTGATTCTATAAAAGAAACTAATTCCTTTGGTGTTCTATGAGCTGATAAAATTCTTACTACTACTTCAACACCGTATTTTTCTAAAAAGTTTATACCTTCTTCAAGTTTAGGATAATCTGATTTAGATCCCATTACGATTGCAACTTTCATAAGTAATTTTCCTCCATTAATAATATATTTATATAAAACTTAATTTTGTATTAAATTTAAAATTCTTAACTAAATTTTA